>Ga0114909_1001500_pt1 | contig 12837 bp, 11 predicted proteins | sample MalvireepMed_906_FD_87290 | JGI IMG/M metagenome (GOLD analysis project Ga0114909, IMG submission 87290) | Marine viral communities from the Global Malaspina Expedition - Malaspina viral metaG DeepMed_906 | ecosystem: Environmental > Aquatic > Marine > Oceanic | place: Mediterranean Sea...
ACGTACAATAAAGAAAGTAAAGAATTATTTTCTTATTTTATTGGTTTAAAATCCTTATTTTACAAGTTCCTACTTAAAATTCATTCTTTACAATATTGGCAAGTGTTAATATTTTAACTATAGTTAACATTGATCTTAATTGACTGCATATTTTGTAAAGGTTTTTAATGAGAATGGGTGTTGAAGAATATCGCGCTTTTGATAATACAATGAAAGCAGATATAACAGATTTGGATACAGGTTTACCAGTATCACTTTGGGTTACGTCTTATCTACGTAATTTCGAAGGAGCGGGTAGCACCGTCTTGAGTGAAGCTTATCAACTGAAATTTGTTATTGAATATTTTGAATCAGAATCCATAGATTTGATTGATCGAGTTGAGAGTGGCGGTTTTCTGACTGAAGTTGAGCAAGATGCGTTCTTTCATATCTGTCGATATAAAAAAGGCAGTATCATCATGAAAGATAATAAGGGGGCAACTCAACATCGCTTCACGCGCAAGACTATAGACAATATGATACATGCTACAACATACTCTAAAGCAAATGTATCGTTACATACTACAAGAGTTAGGCTTACAGCTTTCAGACGGTTTGCAGAGCATCTATTTAGATATATACACGCCAGGCCGGGCAATCGGGTACCTGGTGATCTGAAATACAATTATGATTGTTTAATTAGTGACATTAAAGACGAAATTGAAGGTCTTTCAGATGACAATGATGTTGTGAAGGATGTATTTGAGCAAGCTATTGCTACCGATAACTACTTTAAATTACTTGAAGTTATAAAGCCTACTCATGCTGACAACCCCTGGTCAAAACTAACTCGGTTTCGCAATAATATTATTCTTCAGCTATTTATAGAGACAGGTAATCGCCTCGGTGCAATCTGCAAGCTGAAGATTAGTGATTTGCGTGATGATACAAACTTTCGAATACTAGTTACACGAACCCCTCATGATCCGGCAGACAGCCGTAAGCGAGCTCCAGCAACGAAAGTCCTTGCCCATAGCTCATCGATTTCGCGTGAGTTGATGAAACAAATAAACCTGTACATCAGTACGGATCGTACTCAGTATACCAAATCAACGACACACGATTTTTTATTTGTTAGTCACAAAGGAAAAACTGCTGGAGAGCCTCTCGGCACAAGATCTGTCACAACAATAGTGAGTGACTTATCTCAAGTCATTAATGAGCATATCCATCCGCATCTACTAAGGCACAAGTGGAACGAAATATTTTCTGAAAAAGCCGAGAAACTTGGCTACACACCAGAGAAAATCGAGGACATGCGTAAGTTTGCCTGTGGCTGGACGGATAACTCATCAATGAGTGGGGTATACAATGCATTTCGTCATGCGCTGACCGTTCAAAAAATCTCTGCTCAAGAGCAATCAAAATTTATACCTATTAATGTTGTGAATACCAGCTCAGTTAAATAAAGTTTAAATCAGCTCTTCCGATCTGGTTTCATCTGACTATAGTTGAAAGCTTAAGCACGCCAACAATAGGAGTGAAAGTGAGTACAGCGCTGAATGACGTAACGCAATCGTTTAAATTTAATAAACCCTTTACAGAGCTTGAAACTGAAGACTTGCTTGAGCTTGAATTAAACGACTTACCTGCATTTCTCGAACACAATAGAATTAAGCCAGTTTACAGAGCCAAGAACCGAGCATATCAATTTGATGTCCTTGCTGATGACTGGCAATTAGGGCTTAATGAAACTCTATACCTGAACTGGATGTGGAATGCTAAAATTCCAGTCATTGTTGTCCTGATGCTCAGGCTGGGACTTGCTAGACAAGCAGAGTTCTTAGCTTTTCCTACGATCAATACACGAATAAAAGCTTTAAAAAAAATCAGGTTCTCAATAAGCGACCCACGGGTATTTCAAGCGAGTTACCACAAGCTCATTCCAAGTTCGAAAATAACAGCTTCAACATTCTTCAATAGAATAAGTCGTGATGATTCCCCGCGTTACATATTTTTACAACAGTTCTTTTCTGATGTTGTTGACTTTTTGGCCGAGAATGGTCCCCCTGAAAGAGCGCCACAAGGACAGAATATTCTTGATCCGGTGAAAGGTATGTACTCTGAAGCAGAAGAGCTTGAAATTAATACTAAGCTTCGACTCAGGATTACTAAGGTGATGGAAGATTGCAGGGATGGAGACAGTTTCCTTAGCGATGATCTGAACAAATTCGGTTCGGTGATAGCGGCTACACTCAACAAGTCTATTTTTCGCCGTTCTGTGCAGTTAGTTCAATTGAAGTGGATTGACGTTTTACCAGTAGGTGTATCGTTTGCTAGTCATAGAAAAGCCTGCCCTAATGAAACCCCTATTGAAGAACACTTATTTTCCGATGTTGAAGAGCTGCATATTAGAACTTTCCGAGGAAAAAGCGGTGAATTTCGTAAGCAAGCTGAGTCGCGTTCGCATCGTATTGAAGCCGGTTATAGTAACGTTATTCTGCAATATCGTATGGAGTATCAACGAAGGTTGGACGCCTGTCTCGCTACACAAAACATAGCTTTGAGCAAAGAAGAGTTAGCTGAAATTATGTTTCGGTTGCCTATTTTTCCTTACACAGAGTTATTTATGACCGAATTTGGGTCAAAGGCCGCGTTGTTTCAGAGTGTTGGCTATCATTCAGAAGCATTCCACAAAACGTCCAACGCGCTTCAAGCTAATGTAAGCCTTCTTTCAGCGTCATTAAATTTAGTCTCTGAGCGCAATTTGAAAGGCTTGAGGCTAAGTAATAACCGATTTCGCCATACGGTGCTCAGTAATGGGACATGGGCAAACATGGACGAAATTGCCTTGAGTAAAATTACTGGGGTGACACCAAAAGCCGTGATTCCTTATATCGACTTAAGTACAGAGTCTCGCTTAAAAATAGACGCCGCATTTGCGGGACAAAAAGTCATTAAACAGTTCGGGATGGTCTCTGCTGCTGAACTTTCTAAATCTGAGCAATTCAAAGTGACCAATGAATTTGGTGAAGAGCAAGGAGTTTTGCATAAAGCCTCGGATTGTAGTACTTGTGCATCAAAATTAGGTCGTCCATTAGGCTGTTATGGCTGTGATAATTTCAGGCCACATATTGAAGGAAATCATCGAGAAAACCTTGAAAAAGCGCAAAAAAAGCTCTCCTTTAATCAAGACGGTGGGAGTTCTCCGATAACCATTCGCAAACTTGAAAGGAGCATCATCTATATTCAAGCTACTATTTTTATGTGTAACGAATATAGCAACACGAGAAAGGGGATCGCTGATGATCGGAATTAATGCCTTTGAAGACCACCTAAACGCACTTATTGCGCGTGCCAAGGCAAATACATCGCTTAGTCACATGACAGATGAAGAGGGAAATTTGGCGAGCTGGGATAGCAAAATATGGGTCTATACTAACGAACATCATCAGTCTGCCAATTTACTATTTACAGTAGAGGCTAAGCAAGGTGGTGTACTGAGCTCTTATAAACATATTGCGGCTTTACCCTCGCCATTGCGTGAAGTGATTATGCTGTATGCGCTTAGAGTTATTGCCAAAGATACAGGGGTTGTAAATAAACAAGTCTGCGTCTCAATAGCAAGAAATATATTGGCGAGAGTTAACGATATTGAAAATTTAAATTATCAGCAGCTTAAAGAGTACGCTAAAGGAAAGACCAAACCCCATATAGCAATAGCAAATGATTTCATCCATTTTTTAAACAACACGGTGTTACAATACAACCCACTTCGCAAGTTAAAAAACTCAGAGTCTACAAAGACAGGTGAAGAGATAGAAATTGCCCAGAAAAAGAAACTACCAGATGAAAAATGTATTGCCGCGCTAGGAGCTATAACGTATGACACCATCCCTCTAAAAAAAGCGCGTTGGAAAACAGGGTCTCAAGAATTACAGCGCGATGCATTTATTTGCACCATGGCTGCGCTTGCCATGGGTGCACCTAATCGACTAGCGGCTGAACAAACCGTTTTAGATGCACAAAACTTGCAAAAACATACTGAGATAATTAACGGCAAAGAAGAAGTGGTCCATTTCCTTAACTGGAAAGGTAGTAAAGGGTACAAAAACAATCAAAATCATATTATTTCTTCAATGTCTGAATGTATTGAGCGATGTCTTGATTATATGCTTAAGGCAACTGACCCAATGCGTGTTTTAGCTAAGTTTTATACAGAACCCTCCGCCCCGTTAAAATCGATTTTAAGAAAGAAAGATTGTGATCCCAAAAAGTGGCAACGAGCCAAACCTGATCTAAACGAGCCAATCAACATGATTAAGTTAGGTTATCTACTTGGACTATATAATGAAGGTGCGAAAATACAAGTAATTAAAGGTACAGAGGGGGCGTATAAAGAAAATCCTAACACTCGTAATTCGATATACATAAAGCCCGTCGAAAGGATTAACAATGATGATGTTTTGCAGATCACAAATTATTCAATTGGCGATTTTATTGGACTACATAGAAGTACTAGATCAGTTCTTGCTAGGGCACTTGGGCTGTCTGGTCAAGTTCCATTAATAAATGTTCAAACAACATGGATATCGTACATAAAAAAAATACATCCAGCCTTCCCTGAAATGCGAAATAGGACAAAAAAAGGAGTTTGTGACGCACGAACCATGCTGTTTGCGCTGAGTGGGAAGCAATTGAAGGTTGGAGCTGGTGGAAGTGTACCAGGAGAATTTTCGAATTTCTTTCCAGTTAATCCAAAAACATTAGGAGAGATTTTTTCATCTGAAATTAGTCCTCCTGAAAACAAACGCAAAAGTATTTTTATGCGGCACGGTTTCAGCACTGAGTTTTTGATCCGTCCTCACCAGTTTCGTCACTATATCAATCACACTGCTTTTGAAAGCGGTGTGCCTAAACTGATCATAAATTTATGGTCTGGACGTAAAGATCCAACACAGATATTGCATTATATTCATACGAGCGATGCTGACCAAGCAAATATGGTCAGCGATATCATGTTTAGTGAAGGTGTGTTTGATATTGAACAAGCTAAATCTCAAATACGACTTTACAGTCAGCAAGAATATAATGAATTAACTGGCTCTATTGCATCAGAAACCAGTAGTGGTATTTGCACGCAAGCGCTTCATATAATGCCTTGCGAGTATCTCAATGACTTTGAAACTCAATGCCTGTTTTGTGAAAAATCTTGCCATGTCGCGCATGATGATGAAGCAATAACACTACTGAATAAAGATTTAAAATATCAGCAACAGCGACTTGAGCAAGTGGCTAACTTTTCACAATTCACTGTCAGTAAAGCGAGTCAAAGTTGGTATAAGGTACACAGCCAACATACAGAAATTCTCACGCAGCTATTGGCGTTAATGAAAGACAAAGATATACCTGAAGGCTCTCTTATTCGACTGCTGAGTACACAGAGCGAGTTTAGAATTACCAACTTAAAAACTCAAAATATTGAAATTAAACAACTTAGTTTGCCTGATGCGGATAGAGAAATTGCAAGAATCATCAGTAAAAAAAGTGCTGACGATAATAGCAATGATGTTGTTAATGAATTACTGGAGTTAATTTAGATGGCCTTACCTTCCTTAAGCACAGCAGAAGAACGAAAAATCATTAAACTTATTAATGCTTGGAGTGCCAAGAAATTCACATGGGCGCTACTTGTCGCAAAAATAAAAATGGAACTGGACATAGAAACTACTCGGCAAACCTTACCTACCTACAAGCTAATCAAGGATGCATATAATTCTAAAAAGTCAGAGTGGAGAGGCATACCTTCAGACACCGTGGTTGAAGTCATTCAGAGTGATGTGAAAATGGCGGAGCGTATCGTGCGATTAGAAAAAGATAAATCAAAGCTCGAACAGCGAGCTGAAAAGCAAAGGGCTTTTATTGCTGAAATCGCAGATGTTGCTAAGTCTAACCCGTCAGTCATGCTGGTTCTTGATAGAGTGAAAAATCGTATTACTAAGTTGATTGAATGAAATTATTAAAATTGGCTCTTCCGATCTGACTTCATCTGACTATAGTTGAAGCCTAAATACTAAAAATTGGAATAAGAAATGATGAATCCTCCGAAATTGCGACAACTAGACTTGATTGAAATTAAAGCCATATTAATCAATCCCTTTCAAGCTCTCGCACTCTGTGCATTGAGCGGCAGCTCCCATATCACAACCAATGGGCAAGGCAGTGGTTTAATTGAAGTGATCGAAGAAGTCACACTGTTAGATAGTGCTGACGAAACACTTAGAGAGTGGATTAATGAGAATATTGTGCATTTAGGTGATGAAAAAACGGTCGAAAATGCTTTATGTACAGCGCAATACTGTGACATTTGGCGAGATTGTTATTTAACGCAACCTGTTTCAGCGGCAAAGAAGGCTGTTGAGCTGGGCTTGGTAGAGAAAGAGACTGCCTAAGTGAAGAATAAAATTGATTTTGCAATTGTACCGTATATAGCAAGATTGATTATTATGCACTTGTGTGACAATGGCTAGTGGCAAAGAAATAGGCGCTTAAGCCCGTAAATATCACGTATCACGCGCTACCATTAAGCGCATCAGGAGTGAAGTCGATGGCTAGTGGAAAAGAAAACCTCAAAAACTTCATTGATTGGCAGGTCGGTAAGACTAACGCTGATTACAAAGAATATGTCTATGATAATAAGATGCTAAATCAATCTGCAATATCGAGAGAGCTTGGTTTCGGGAGAAAAGCATTTAAAGAGAATGAAGGACTAATTCAGGCCCTTGATAAGCTTGAAAAAAGGCTACGTGAAGAAAAGGTGATACTAAAAGAAAAACTTGAAGCCCAAAAAGGAGAACAAAGGTCCGAAGACTTGCCTGCTCGCGACAGAGATAAAGCGCAATCAAACCGTGATAAGCAACGTTTGAATCAACTAGAGCAACAAAATGCCGCGCTACGGGCACAGGTTTTTGACTTAAAAGCGAAGCTCAAAGAGCTGAATGTCTTGGATGAGTTTATAACTGAAACTGGGCGGATGCCACGATGATAACCACAGATATTTTCGTTTCAAATATACGCTACCGAGATGAGAAGAGGTGCGTCTGCTTTTGCCATCCAGTCAGCACTGATGCTAAACAAATAGACAGAACCAAAGGGTTTGCTGCCACCTTTCGTGCGCAGATTGTGCATCCTCAATCATTCGAAGGAGGCCAGGTGTGGCGCGTCAGCGGTAAAACCGAGACTAGAGAACGAACGGTGCGCACAGCGGCTGGAAAGCCTATTCGCGAAACACATATGCCAATACAGTCTGCAACACTTATAATTGCTTCTGGCATGCAGATACAGGCGTGGCTGGAGAGAAATATCAAAGGTGTAGGCCCCGTGTTAGCGGGTAAGCTCCACAGAGAGTATCCAAACGACTTATTAGACATATTAGATAATGCGGACGATGAAAAATTAGCCAAAATAATCACCAATCCTGAAACGCGAGAAGCAATATTTGAAGAATGGCAAAAAAATGGTGATGCCGAGACATTAAGGTTTGTGCAAGAGAAACAAATTCCGCTTCACTTGGCGCAAAAAGCAATCAAGTATCACAAGAAAAATACGCTAATCAAGCTTAAAGAAGACCCTTATCGACTACTCAGCTTCAGCGGCTCATGGAAAGAAGTTGATGCAATAGCACGAGATAAGTTTAGCATTGCCGTTAATGACATACGAAGACTTGCTGCCGCACTAGAAGAAGCCTTGTATAGCTGCATGGATAATGGTCATACGTGCTTACCATTCGAAACTGCATACAATGAAACCAAAAAATTATTAAAGCCTCACAAGGAGCCAGAGGCAGCATTTGAAGCAGCCATTGAACATGGTAAAAAAAATGGTCAGTTTATTTCGTTTGGGGATGAAGAAAAATGGTTTGCCCCACTCGGCACATACTTAATGGAAAAGCAGACTGCTATCTTTATCAAGCGACTACTGTCAGAGCAGCCGCATCAGCAAGAGCTATTTGAACTATCTCCTGAAAGCATTTTAAGCGAATTTGAGCAGTCAGAAAGCATTCGATTGGGCATTGATGACTTTGCACTAAATGACGCGCAAAAAGACGCTGTAATTACTTCGTTCAATAGTAGGTTTTCTATTATCACTGGAGGTGCGGGGGTCGGAAAGACGACCGTGCTAAAAGCGCTATATAAGCTACTAGATCATCAAAATGATGTAAGGTTTCAGATGGCATTATCGGGTCGTGCAACCGCAAGAATGATAGAAGCTACCTTAGAGCAAGGTACGACGATTGCAGGTTTTTTACGTACTGTAAGCAATGCTGAAATGACTCAAACTCCGATCATTGTCATTGATGAAAGCAGTATGCTCGACCTTGTAACCTTCTATCGCCTTATACGCAAGCTACCTGAGGATTGTAAAGTGATTCTCGTGGGCGACCCATTTCAATTACCGCCAATCGGCGCAGGTCTTATCTTTCACTTGTTATGTAATATCGAGAGTATTCCTAAGCGTGAACTCACTGTGGTTAAGCGACAAGCGAGTGATTCAGCCATCCCCATTTGTGCTCAGCAGATACGCGACGGTATCTGGCCTACGTTTGACAAGACGCAACCGGATGTGCAATTTATTCATGCTGCTGACAATCAAATACTTGAGAAGACATTAGCGCTTTACAATGAATCGCCTCAGAACACGCAAATCCTCTGTGCAACTCGCCCTTGCCGATTCGCAGGGATTGAAGTTATTAATCGCGCTCTTCATATTCAGTACGCAGGCTCACGTAAGCCATTACTTGCTAAAAATGAAGAAACAGGCGGAATGGAACGCAGTGGATTCTGCGAAGGTGACTTGTTGTTATTTACAGATAACGACTGGCAAAGAGACCTGCAAAACGGTTGTTTGGGTCAACTCACCAAGGTTTACGATACCCCTCAAAACGTAATGATGGGAGATGGAGAAAATCAATATATGGCGACAGCAATTGGGGAAGCAATATTCGAAGGTAAACATCAGTACATTTTGCCTAGCGATGTTGATTCATTACAGCTCTCATATGCAATAACAGTGCATAAGAGTCAAGGGAGTCAATTTGAGCGTGTAATCATACCAATTAGAGGTTCTCGTGTACTGGACAGAACGTTCGTTTATACGGCCCTTACACGAGGTCAAAAACAAGTTACCTTCGTGGGTAATGAATCAGCCACGAAAAGAGCGACAGAAGCTTTGCCCTTCGCGTTTAATCGTAAAACAGCATTGGAAAATATGCTAAATGAGAGCTTACAATAATCAAGTATCGTTACTTCGTATCGATCTACAGAGATAGGAATGCCTTCTAAATAGTAAATCATCGAAAAAGTAGCAATTTATTGCTGATTTTTTGAAGATTCAGCAAGCGTAGCGCGCTAGTATGCTTGACTACGCATAATACTTTAGATTACCAATCACCAAGTGAGATTGATCTCTCCCTATATGATATTAATGGCACAGCACGGCCATAAGCATCAAGGAGCTTAATGGGAACTTTGAGCCTAAAGTAGGCCGTCGAGCCAATAATCAATTATCGGCAGTTAAGAGCGACAAGTGGAATTTGGCTATATAGCAATATAAAGCCAGTCACAGGCAAAGTGCCTGCCCACCATTTATTGGTGGGTAGGATTATATTGGAATATCTTCAAGAGAACCGTTATAGAAGCTTTGAAGTAAGCTTAATAGAAGTATCAATTTTTCCAATCATGGCTCTTAAAGGCTCACAATTCACATAGGCATCCACTAACTTACCTTTCAGTTCCTGTAGTAAGCCAATAACGCCTTTTAATGAACGGGCTTGCAAAACATACGGATCATCTCTATCAATACTACCGTAATAGAAAAGATCGAATTTATCCGTTACATTTTTTTCATGCTCTGAGAAAAACCAGTCCTCTAACTTACTCTTGATGGACGATAATCGGTTACTAGTGGCCATAGGCGTTGCGGAAGATTCCTCAACAGCTTTTATCAATCTTGCTACAAGTTGGTGCGACTCAATCGACATAACAGCATTTGGACGACGCTCATTGTATGGCGTATTCCAGCTTCTCATGGGCAGCGTCTTGCTAGTTGACATCCTGTATATTGTGCCTTTAGCCACTGCTCTTTTTTTGTCTTGCGGTGTAACAGAGAGAGGACTGAAAAAAGTATCATGCCCTTTAGAGGTTATGCCTAACCAATTTTCTTCGGTTACGGGGTAAGGTATGCTATCAATTTTAGCCATTAAGCCTATAAAGTCATATCCTGTCGATGCATCCGTAGAGACAAACATGTTTGAATTATCTGGATAATACATTCCAGCCCATTTTGAAGCCTGTAAATGCCAGTTATGCTTTGCAGCCCATTCAGCTCTTTCACCATCGACGACAGGGTCAAGATAAGGCTCATCAATTAAGATAACTTGCCCTGTATCAGGGTCATACCAATCAGTTGAATGATCAGCTTTAGGTAATTTGTTGTTATGATCTCTATTTGGATAGGCTGCTTTGTAGTCCTTACTCGCCTTTAAGCCAGTTGCCTCTATAAACCTCAGCACCCTGACGGCCTTGCAAATTTTATTTATTGCTTCCTTTTGTGAATGGCTAACATGATCATTTACGAAGTGATCTGGAGAGGCAAGTCTAAACCAATCCAGACCATTAGATTTCTTAAGTTCACTTTTGGTAGATATTTCGAACAAAGGTATCGAAAGCTCAATTTCAAGCACTTCTCTGCCAGTTTTACGGCTTTGTCGATCATACCAATATACTGTAAAGAATAATTGGCAGCCTGACTTATTCATATTTGAACTTTGAAGCTGGTTGCACGCATGCGTGAAATTTTCAAATGAAGCACTTCGTGCCGCAATATCTAAGGCTTTATGATGAGGAACGCCATTAGCTTTTTTAAGCTGTTTGGCATGACGCTTAATGCCACCAATTGTTGATGGCTGAATATTTTCATTCAACATTTTTAATCTCCTGGCTTGTCTAAAAGCGTCGCTCGTCAACCACTCAACAAGCCCGAATAAAAATATTGAGCTAGAAAAATTAAGGAAAGTAGTACTTCAAAAGCTTTGCAACGACGAGCGGCAGGCTCCTACCAAGAGCAATATATTTATAAGTCAAAGGCGAGAAAAATGCAACATATTTTAAGAGTCCAAGTAGGCACATGATACTTACCGTCCACCTAGAAAGGGCAGAAGTCCTAACCCTTAAAAAAATGAGCTTCCGCTGTTGACACAAAACAACCTATAAATATTTGGTAAATGACATATCTTTAGTACGGCAGAATCAAAAATTATGTAACCAACTTTATTTGTCGATTGCTAATCTCAAATATCATGCGCAGCCATAAATCAAGAAACATAACAGACTCCATTCGGTTTTTTTAAGTTAAGCCAAACTGACAATTTATTGTTTTTACGTGCTGATTCTTCATGAATAAAGGCGACGCCACTCCAACCACTAAGCCAGTCTTGTAAGTCGGATTCATGGTTAATAATATATACCTCTTTTTCACCTACTAGCCTTAATTTTGCTAAAGATTTACTTGGATTTTCTATAGGTTTCGCACAAATAGCTGGATCATCTAGTGCTTTTTCAGAGCATGACGAAAGTTGATCTTCCATATAGGTTCCATGAACCTCAATATGTGAATCTAGGGCATTAATTGGGTTTATTACCAGAGCAAGCTTCCCACGAACCACAAAGTAATTTGTATTTGGAATGAGTTCTTCTCTCAACACACAGCGCATTCTTTCTTTATCTTTACTAATACGTTCTGATTGATTGGAAAGCGCTTTAAGTATCTTTGAATAGATGTTTCGACTTTCAAGCCCTAATTCGACACATATTGCGTCTAAACATTGGGTATAAGTATTCCGATTTAAGAATTGGCGATAACGAGCCTTTCTTGTGATGCGCTGTTTCAGGTTTTTTATAAAATTCTCTGACTCGGCGTGAGCAAATTGATGTGGTTCAGGTTTTAACGAATTATTCATTCTTTGCCTCGTTTAGTGTTCTTATTGGCTTAGCCCGCTTTTTATCCAATTCGAGGTTAAAGAATTTTGTTTAAGTCAGATGCATCAGCTTTCGTTTTTAGCAGCTTTGCCTTTGCGGGCGGCAGGCACTCTGAATACCCTCTTTATCACATAATTAATTATTGTGAAATTATGTCAGGAGACTAAACTTTGAAAATGCTATTTTGTCCCTGATTTGGTGACACCATAACATGTCACCATAATAGGGACAAGATGATAAAGACTGTTCATACTCAAAAATACGAGGCACTGATCGATTGGCTGATATCTGTTAGAAAAGACAGAGGTCTAACCGTGCGTGATTTTGGGATCCTAATTGATGAACCGTTCCAATTTGTGAGTAAGGTTGAGACTGGTCAACGTAGGCTTAATGTTTATGAGTTTGTTCAATACTGTGAAGCGCTAAAAATTGATCCGTATGACGGCATTATGATATTGACAAAGTAGTTGTCAAATCACCTTTTAAGCGAAACCCATCACGCCAACGACTTAATTGCCTAATGCTGCTCCCTAGATCTTCGCAAACACTGAGAAACGAGTCACCCGATGAGAAAATTCGCCATAGTTGATAGTTCGGTGTGCCACCAAAACGGTCATTCATCATTTACCAGTTAATGTTAATAAAATTAACAAATCTGAAGTTAGCTTCAAGTGTTTTACCATATGCTTTTTAATAACTCGATGAAGTTAAAAAGTTAAAGGTTGATCACTGTCAAATCATAAATATTAATTCCCATATCAAGTTATATAAATTGTTGATATTCTAGTTCAATAAGGAAAATCAAGATTCTATAGGGAAGTAC
>Ga0114909_1001505_pt1 | contig 12809 bp, 14 predicted proteins | sample MalvireepMed_906_FD_87290 | JGI IMG/M metagenome (GOLD analysis project Ga0114909, IMG submission 87290) | Marine viral communities from the Global Malaspina Expedition - Malaspina viral metaG DeepMed_906 | ecosystem: Environmental > Aquatic > Marine > Oceanic | place: Mediterranean Sea...
AATAAGCAAGAAATAACACTCCCTCTCATTACCATTAAACCGCAACAAAATATTGAGCCAGCAAAAAAAGTTCATTACAACAGTAACAAGGTCAAAGAAAACATAGGTCGAGTAATTTCATTAAATGATCCAGTCTTTGCAAAAAAGAATAGTGATATGGGCTTATGGCGCCCTATTGATTTCTTCAAAGAGATAGGCGGTGGTTTACTCTTTTTACAGCCGTATGAAAGTGAAAAAATCCCGGTAATTTTTATTCATGGTTTATCTGGCAACCCAACCGAATTTGCAGAGATCATACAAGCACTTGATAAAACTAAATTTCAACCTTGGGTCTTATATTATCCTAGCGGCATACCATTAGACTTAGTCAGTAACTATTTATTAACGACATTAATAAAATTACATAGAAGACATTCTTTTAGTGAGCTTCAACTGATCAGCCATAGTATGGGAGGCTTGATCGCTCGAGATTTCTTACAAAAGCAAAACCAAGTGGGTACGCAATTTAATAGCTCACTTTATGTTACCATTAATAGCCCAATGTATGGCTTAGATAATGCGGCACGTGGGGTTAAAGAGTCGCCGATAGTGATAGCTTCATGGCGAGATTTAGCAACTAACAGCGCTTATATACAATCACTGCATCAACAAACTATTCCTGTTGAAACCCCTTATCATTTGTTTTTTTCTTATTTACCGGATGAAGATGGGGATGGTAATGTGCCATTACGTAGTCAGCTGTCAGTAACTTTACAAAAAGAAGCCAAAAGAATTTACGCGACTCAGGGCTCACATACAGGTGTCTTAGAAGATAAAGTCTTTATTCAACGCTTGCTTCAGGTTATGTCATCGCCCGACAAGTAATCAAAGAAAGTTTAAACATATAATGCTATTTATGCAAAGACCAAATCATTAATACCTGAAAAAGCCTCACTCAAGGTATTGTCTTTATTAAGTAATTGATAATGTTTATTAAGCAACGTTACCGGCTTATAGTTAGCAACTTGTTTGCAACGTTCAGCAACGCTGTAATGAACAAGTGGTAAATAAGATGACCCTATACTGTCATTATTGACATTAACCCTAACTAATCGTGGAGCAAGTGTTAATGACTTGCTTAGACTTCGTTGTTGCGTGTGTAACTTACCATTTACCAGAGGTTTTATCTGCAAGTCATGGTGGTCAATAACATCTAATAAGTTATCACTACCCGTTTCAATACAAGTAATATCATCTACTGATAAGATATCCAATCTTCCTTGCAAACTGTCGAGCATAAATTGTAAACAAAGATCAGATAAGCCATCAAACCAATAACCACCGCCAATATCACTATGGCTACCAGCAAACCATACTTCTTGAATACGATCATCTTTATTGAATAAGGTAGGTTGAAAAGCCAACCGCTGTTCATCAAGGGCAAGTATATGCACGGCTTGTTCAACATGCGTTGCAAGTATATCATTTTCAAAAATAATACCACTTGCAGGAAAGGTAGCAGGGTTTAAATCCAATGAACCTTTCGTTGCTGCTACCGTATCAAAAACACCGAGAAATTTAATGGGTTTCATCAAATGCGCTGCGAAGACTCTCGCAATAGCTGCGCCGCGGCTGAAACCAAAAATGTATATTTCATCACCTTTGGTATAATTTTTAGCGATATCATTATTTGCTTCGGCAAGAATATCTTTCATCTCACCATAAGCTGGTGCAAAAGCAGAATTATAAATTTTTTTAAGCCAATTACCACGTGTGCCAATACCACTATAATAAAAACTTTGTTGAGGTATTTTCTTAGAATGAACCTGATTAAGTATATTGCCGTTACAGTTAGACTGTTGCAATGTACCGCCAAATAAAAGATGCAGCTTTAAAATATTAGTGATGCTGGCATCATTGATATAATCATCGGCATCAGTTGGACTGTTACAGGTGCCATCAAAACAAAAAATTAATTTTTTCATGACTGTTCAATATACGTTATTTATGACACAGGGATTTTCTGGGAAGGAAGCGTAGTCACTTGCTTCAATAATGTTTTCATTAATTGATTATTATAGGCATAAATTATTTTTTCACTGTTAAATAATTGAGGTAACTCGATAATGATGGTCAGTATAATGAAGGTGATGCCAACTATAGAAAAGGTGTTACTAAACAGCATGATAAAACCTAGCAGCATTAGGATTAAATTAAGACTGCCACGCAGCCATTTGCCTAAATAAAAGTGATGTAAACCAGCAAGAAAAATCCAATTAAGTGTTGCATATGTATCAGGATCTTTGACTTGCTCAACTTCTAACGCATAATACTGCCGTTTTTGTGGAATAGTAAGTTCACCTATTTGCGACCTTAATTGCTGCTCTTCTTTTCTTAGCTTGGCTCTTTCTTGATTTATGCTATTCGTTATATTGATAACAAAGCTCATATTAATATCCTTATTATTATTTTTATCTTTATTATTGATTTCTATTTTTACAACTTTGCTTGATTTTCACTCACCTGAAGATAATACGCCATCTTCAGGAATAGGATCAACTACAACCTGAAAACAATCTCGATCGCTACAACGACATATACGTTTAAACCCTAAACTTAAACCTTTAATGACACCAAATTTTGAGAGAACTTGGTAAGTGTATTCAGAACATGTTGGAGAAAAGTTGCAAGTTAAGGCAAAGTATCGTTGTGAGCCACCCGTTTTTTGGTAATACCGAATAGCTTTAAGTAACGACACTTTAATCACGGCTACGTCCTAAGGTTAAAATAACGGCTTCTCGTGACCAAAACAACCAAAAACGTTTATGTTCAATCACTTGGAAAACTAATTGCCAACCATCTGCAGCTTCTTGATTCAGCGTTGCTTCCAGTCGTTTTAACGGCAACCCACTTGACCCTAAAAAAATAGTACCACAACCGCCTTCTGTCACATAAATCACTTTATATTCATCATGTTTTTTCATATTTACATCCTTGATATTCTTATTAATTTCCAACGAGTGTGACTTTAAAAGTATAAAATCGCAGCAAAAATAGCAAGGTCTTTATTTACCGCCTTGTCACTGGTAGAATCTAGCCATTAAATTTTAGTCTTTTATGAGAACTTTTTATCATGGGTAGAGCGTACCAAAACCGTAAATTATCAATGGCGAAAACTGCTGGCGCCAAAACCAAAGTATATTCTAAGTACGGTAAAGCAATTTATGTATGTGCAAAGAACAGCGGTCTAGACCCTGATGGTAACCTTGCTCTACGTGGTTTGATTGATCGCGCAAAGAAAGATCAAGTTCCTACGCATGTTATTGACAACGCAATTAAAAAAGCTTCTGGTGCCGGTGGTGAAGACTTTGTCGAAGCACGTTATGAAGGTTTTGGCCCTGGTAACTGCATGGTTATTATCGATTGCTTAACTGATAATGGTAATCGTACCATTAAAGATGTACGCCAATGTTTCACCAAAACACATTCTAAAATTGGCTCTTCTGGTACCGTTTCACACATGTTCGATCACCAAGCCGTATTTGCTTTTAAAGGTGAAGATGATGAAGCAGTATTAGAAAACTTAATGATGGCTGATATTGACGTAACTGACGTTGAATTAGAAGACGGTATTATTACCGTGTATGCACCACATACTGAGTTTTTCAAAATCAAAACTGAATTTGCTAACTCAATGCCTGACTTTGATTTAGAAGTAGAAGAGATTACTTGGGTACCACAGACCTATATCGATATTGAAGGCGAAGATGATTTAGCGAATTTTGAAAAATTCATTGCTATGTTAGATGACTGTGACGATGTGCAAAATGTTTATCACAACGCCGAAATTAAAGATTAATGTTTTACATTTGTTGTTAATTTAGCTAACAGATTTACGGTTCAGTTATTTTACATTTATGTCGAACAGTCAAAAAAGCACCATTTTATGGTGCTTTTTTTTTACTTAACTTTTAACTATTTAACTTTGCTTAACTATGACTGCGATTAGCACGTAACCAATAGGTCGCGTAGATAAACCCTGCTGCAATGAGTAAACCAACAAAACTAATTTTGTTACTTAACACAGTAAATGGCACTGTACTTACCACTGCGTTACTTTCCATGTAGGCTGTAGCCGTATGCTTACTGATTGAAAAGTAATCCATTAAAAACTGGCCAATGAAACCGCTATTCAAATGAAAGTAATGCACAATAAAACCTTCCACTAATAACAGCGCAACAACGGGTAATATTGCCCATAAAAAAGGCGCTTTGCTAGAGAACATAGAAACTAACATTAACCATGCATAAAGCGGTAATAACCATAAAGTATACGGCAATAAATTGAGCCACATACTTAACACTGTACTGATAATATTAGCATTTACCCAAAAGCCCCAGAGTGAAATATCAAAACCTAATGACAGCACTGTACAATAAACAAAAGCTAATGCTAAGAATATCAGTATGGTAATTGTCGCTGCCAATAGGAAAACCCCAGGTAAAATCAGTGCACCAACAAGTAATTTAACACCAACACTCATAGCATCAGATACTGGTAAAGAGCGCCAGAATAAAATAGATAAATCACGGCGTTCATCAAATAAACAAGCAATAAAATAATAACATTGCACTAAACTTGCTATAACAATAAAAGGCATAAATAGCGCAGTAGTAAAGCCATAAAAAATCTTTGGCAAATCTTCAGAATTTTGCATTTCAGCTATTTTTTGCAAAAACTCGAGATTTAACAACTGCAGGCTATCTGTTAGCAGGTGACCAAGCAGAGGTGTCATGATAATAAATGCAGCGATAATCACTGGTAGCCACAAAAATATTTTTTGATATTCCCAAATTTCTTTTTTAATTGAGGTGGTCAATTGTAAGGTATTCATTAGCACGCCTCCTTAGTCATAATACCGACAAATACATCCGCTAAACTAGGCGACGTTACTGGCCCTAACTCCGCTAATTCATTGTCTTTTGCCTGATCAAACAACATAGTTGTTAATCCCATAATTCTATTGGCAAATAGTGGCTTCAGGGTATGAGCATGACTAACATACTCATCACTTACTGCTACAAGTTTAAAACGGTCTTTAATATGCTCAGTGCTTTCTGAAAGCACCACTCTCCCCTCTTGGATAAAGGCAACATCTGTTAAAATATGTTCAATCTCTTCGATTTGATGAGTCGTGACAATAATGCACTTATCTTCATTATAAAAGTCCTCCAATAAATGCGTATAGAATTGGCGACGCGTTAGAATATCTAAACCCAGAGTAGGTTCATCTAAAATCAAGACTTTAGCGTCTATTGCCAAAATTAACGCCAAATGTACTTGCGTTACCATACCTTTAGATAGCGCTTTAATTTTCGATTTTTGATTAATATTGGTTTTCGCCAAAAAGTCTTCTGCTTTTTGTCGATCAAAATTAACATGTACACCAGCCATATATGTCAGAGCTTGCTCGACTTTAAGCCATTTTGGTAGTACAGCTACATCAGCAATATAAGCAACATCGTTTAGCATGCGTTCTCTGTTTGTTTTTGGGTTATAACCTAAAACATCTACATCACCCGTAAAATCAGTTAAGCCTAAAACGGCCTGTAAGCAGGTAGTTTTTCCTGCACCGTTAGGGCCAACTAGACCTAAAATCTGACCTGCCTTTACTGTTAAGTTCACTTCATTAACAACTTTTTTATCGCCATAACATTTAGTTAAGTTTGACACTGAAATTAAACTACTCATGAAGTCACCTCTTTATTACTAGCTAATAGTTCATCGGCAGATAGCTTTAATAAGCTTATTTTTTGTAAAATCTCAGGCCACTGCTTTGTTAAGAACGCTTCACGTTCCCTTGCTAACATTAACGCTTGCGTGCCCTCTTTAACAAATAGTCCTTTACCACGCTGCTTTTCAACTAACGCTTCATCTTGTAACATTTGATATGCCTTAGAAATAGTTATTGGATTTAACTGATACTCTGCCGCAACACGTCTTACTGACGGTAACGCTTCCCCTTCTTTAATATATCCCTCTAAAATACGACCAACCACTTGTTGATAAAGCTGTAAATAGATAGGCGTATCATTATGCCACTGTGCTGTCATAGTTTATTTCCTTAAAAGTAACTACCAATAAATAAAACAGATAACAGTGTTATACATCACCAACACACCATAGGCAAATTTATTTACTGTTACAAATGTAAATAAATATTAAGCCCTTAAAAATAGACGAAAAAAAAATGCAAACAATCTGCTCGTCAGAACAAAGTATTTGCATTTATCACCATAAAGCTCTTAAGCCAACTAATACCAGATAAGCAATCGTTGAACTATCAAGCTATCAGCTAGATTAGGTTATTAATCACTACTTCCGGGCTTAAATCAGCATCGTAATCAACACCGTCAACAGCAAAGCCGAACAGTTTTAAGAACTCAGCATGATAGCCAATGTAATCCGTTAACTCGTCAATAGTATCAGTATCGACAGAATTCCAAATGTCGGTAACACGCTGTTGCACACTGTCTTCAAGCTCTTTATAGTTTTGACGGAAACGGCCTGCTTCATCTAAGCGTGGGCTATCGCTATAAATATTCTCTTTAAATAAGTTAGAGATTTGCTCGATACAGCCTTCATACGTACCATCAGCTTTCATAACTTTAAACATTGCCGAAATATACAGTGGCATAATTGGAATAGCTGAACTTGCTTGTGTTACTACTGCGTTTAATGAGGTTACACGCGCTTGACCATTAACACTTTCAGTCGCTTTATTAATCGCACCAGCAGCTCTATCTAAGTCTTCTTTCGCTTTACCAATTGTTGCTTTACCGTAAATTGGCCAAGTTAATTCTTTACCAATGTATGTGTAAGCTACTGTTTGTACGCCTTGAGCTAAAACGTCTGCATCTTTTAAAGCATTTAACCATAACTCCCAATCAGCTCCACCCATAACATCGATGGTGCCTTGAATTTCTGCATCATTTGCTGCTTCAACTGAAACTTCATCGATTATACGCTTCGAAGTATTAAGGTTTTTGGTGGTAACACTTTGACCGATTGGTTTTAATGTAGAAGAATAAACTTCACCTGTATCAGGATCAGTTCTACGTGGTGAGGCTAATGAGTAAACCACAAGATCAATTTTACCCATATCGGCTTTAATAGCTTCAATTGCTTTGGCTTTAATTTCATGAGAAAAAGCATCACCATTGATATTTTTTGAGTAAATACCTGCTGCGTCGGCAGCCTTTTGAAAAGAAGCAGTATTATACCAACCTGCCGAACCTGTTTTCTTTTCTGTTGGCGGTTTTTCAAAGAAAATACCTAAGGTATTTGCGCCGCTACCAAAGGTAGCAGTAATACGTGAAGCCAAACCATAACCCGTTGATGAACCAATCACTAAAACATTTTTAGGACCTGAGCTTGCCGGTGTTTGTGCTTTAACATGAGCAATCTGTTCATTTACATGTGCTTCACAGCCTGCAGGATGAGCATTAGTACAGATAAAACCACGAATTTTTGGTTTGATGACCATAAGAAAACCTTTTTTGATTGTTTTTATAAACTTCAATCAGCGTTTATGTAACGCGCTGATATAAGGAAACACCACTGTGAAACAGTGAAATGCCTAATAATTTGCCGATATTGTACCTTGCTTAAAACTTAAAGAGGTACGATGAGTAAGGCTAGCTTTATTAACTATTTACCGCCGCCTAAGCAATTTGGTGACAACGGTGTATTTTTCGCATAATAATCTTGCCATTCTTTTTCTGTATAAGTGTGCAATGCAAGCGCATGAATCTTTTCAGCTAACTCTTCAGATAAAATAGCATTAACCGCTCTATGACGCTTTATCAAACGCTCGTCTTCAAATTCCTGTGAAACAATAATCACTTTAAAATGTGACTCACTGCCTACAGGTACATTGTGTTTATGGCTTTCATTTACTACGTCTAAATGCAAAGGAGAAAAGGCAGTTAACAGTTTTTTTTCTATCATAGCAGCAATTGTCATACGGGGCTCACTTGACCTAATTGTATATAGGAGAATTAAAGAAGGGATCGTTACATATTTTAGCTGATTTACCATGATAGACCAAGAATATCTTGATACAATGCCGAGCTAAATTTATCATCAAATGCTAAGCAACTCTATGATCAGTCCTTTTATAGTCAACGATAGAAACTTATTCCTAACACGTTTTCCGGTGGCGCAAGTTAATCGCAGTTTACAAGCTTGGGATGCTGCTGATGAATATTTGATCAACTATCTCACTGAAGAAGAACTGATAAGCTGCCATACTCAGTTGGCAATTTTTAATGATGCTTTTGGTGCCTTAACAACAAACTTTTGTTTCAATTCAGCACAACCCGCTAACGAACAAACAACCGTCAGCTGTATTAATGACTCATTTATTAGTATGCAAGGCATTCGTTATAATATTGAGCAAAACAACCTTGATGCTGACAATATAAAGCAGCTAACTAGCTTAGATGATTTACCTGAAAATATAGATATCATCTTATATAAAATTCCTAAAACAAAAGCATTATTAATCGAGCAACTAATAAAGATTAAAGCCGCTGCCAATAAGAACACCTTATTTATTGCGGCAGATCGCGCCAAAGAAATTCACAGCAAAACCTTAAAGTTATTCGAGCGATACCTTGGCACTACCACAACATCTTTAGCGGTAAAAAAAGCACGGTTAGTGTTTTGTCAGTTTGATAGTAAAGAAAAAATTAACTCGCCATATCCAACGTTGTGGGCTTTACCAAATAAAACGTTAACTCGTGATCTTATTATAAGCAATCATGCCAATGTATACGCTAGAGATAAGCTTGATATTGGCGCTCGTTATTTTATTGAAAACCTACCAGAAGTTGCTCCCGACACAAAAGTGATTGATTTAGGTTGTGGCAATGGCGTTATTGGTTTAACTGTTTTAGCGCAACAGCCTAGTGCACAAGTTCAATTTTTTGATGAATCAGTGATGGCTATTGCTTCTGCACAAAATAACATTGAAAAAAACCTACCTGAACAAATTGATCAATGCCAATTTCACCTTAGCGATTGTTTAACAGAGGTTGATAGCAATAGTGTCGATTTGATTTTGTGTAATCCTCCTTTTCATCAAAATACCGCAACAACAGACCACATTGCTTGGCAAATGTTTAAAGACAGCCATAGAGTGCTTAAAAAAGGAGGCGAACTTCGTATTATTGGTAATAGACAGCTCGCTTATCATATAAAGTTGCAGCGTCTCTTTGGCAATGAAAAGCTGATTGCCAGTAATGAAAAATTTGTCACTCAGTCTGCTATCAAGAAATAGGATATATTATATGTACCTCCCTAAGATGAAGAATAACAAGATAAAAAAGTATTTTGCAAGCTGCATACTATTGACTCTATTAAGTGCTTGCAGCAGCGCGCCAACACACTTGATTGTTGCTCCTCAGATAAGTTCCCCCGTTAATCACCACTATACTGAGAAGCAGGTTCAACTTAATGTCGTCGATATGCGCACTAGTAATCATATTGTGCAAATATTAAAAACAGATGAAGCAGCAACAATATTATCGTCACAGCAGCGCCTTGAAAAAATTATAGCCAACACGTTAACTAACGAGTGGGAAAAACAAGGCTTAGCTTTTACTGCATTATCGGCAGAACAAGTTGATATCATTATCGAAAAAGCAGTGATCAGTGTGAATCAAACAACCATGAGTTACGACACCCAAAGTGAAATTAGACTGCAAGTAAAAGTAAGCAATGCAAAAGAAACCCTAACTAACAGCTTTAAGATAAGAAGCAATAGTGAAGGACCATTACAAGCTGATATTGCAGTATTAGAGCGCGACTTTAACCAACAACTAAGTCGCTTGTTAAGTAATATTTTGGCAAGCAAAGATATTCAAGATTTTATTAATTAATAGTTACACCCTAACTATTGTGCATTATTAACGGCTATATACCGATAAAAGGTTAAAACATGAAAAATTTTATTCTCACACTCGTTGCAAGTTTGCTGTTACTAGCTAGTTTTATTAGCCACGCCATTGACCCAACCAATATTTACCCACAAGTGAAATTGGAAACAACTATGGGGACTATTGTTGTTGAACTTGATCGAGTCAAAGCGCCAATCACTGTAGATAATTTTTTAACGTATGTGGTAACAGGCGAATATAACAACACTATATTCCATCGAATCATTGATGAATTTATTGTGCAAGGTGGTGCTTATGATAGTGACTTTACCGCTAAGAAACTCAATAAAAATATATTTAATGAATCAGGCAATGGCTTAAAAAATGATAGTGGCACAATCGCAATGGCCAAAGAGAATCGTCCTCACACCGCTAATAGGCAGTTCTTTTTTAATGTTGCCGATAACGACAGTCTAAACCCAGGACGTCATTGGGGTTATACCGTATTTGGCGCTATTATCGAAGGTGAAGAAGTATTGGCGGCAATATCAAAAGTCGAAACAGATTATAATGAAACCATGGCTTGGAATGATGTGCCCGTAAAGCCAGTAATATTAATCAAGGCCACCTTATTATCAGCCAAAGAATAACCTCAATATCAAGAGTAAGTTATCTTAATACGGTAAGAACTTACAAAAAAGTAACAAAAAATCACACATGTTTCTTTGACAAAACGGCAATCATCACCGATAAATAATGTCAGGCAATAAATTAATTTATCTAAGTTAATGCAAATAAGTTATCTGGATAAATAAACACTATAAATCACATAATAATATTGCTATAAATTTTAATAGTTTCATCAACTCATTAATTATAATACCAATTTAAAAGCTAATTAAAGAACACAAAGACATATCAGGAAGCAGGAAGCATCCTAGGGGACTTCATGATAATTGAGCAGTTTATCGATAATAAAATAGTACAAATGCACGCCTATGTTAGCGCTGTCATTGAAAAAGAACTTCACTATACCGAGTTAGATCGTTTCATTTTAGATACCATGGCCGAATGGACTTTACTCAGTGTGACCGATGAGACACCTCATTCCGCACAAGAGCGAGTTTTCTGGCACTTAATGCATGAAGTTAGTTTGCATGGCGCGGCTGCATTAAATCAGGATTTGTTTTTCAAAAGTGAAATGAATACCTGTTTAGACTTTTTTAAAGGCACAGGCAGTTATCCTATTGATTGCATTGGTTGGCGACCGATTGCATAACTTACAATTACTTAAAGTACTATGACTTAAAATACTTCTGCAATAAGCAAGCCTCTGATATGCTTATTGCAATTAAGTTTCCTTTGAGCAAAGCTCCTATTAATGTCCGACATAATGCCAGATAAAACGCCTAAAACAACTCTAGAGTCGACCATAACAAAAGCGAATAGCTCATTTAAACATGCCACTTTAACCCCCAAAATACTTCCCCATATTTTTACTGGTTTCAGTTCAATTTTTATCACTAGCTTATCTTTTATGTATCAATGCTTGCCCCCAAAATATTTTAAAGGTGATTGCTAAATGCAACAAAAAGAAACATGGCTACAGAGCGCCAGAATATATTTAGAAAAACGTGTCCTCACTCTATTTTTTCTAGGTTTTTCTGCTGGATTACCCATCCTTTTAGTTTTTTCAACACTTTCATTCTGGTTGCGGGAGGCTGGTGTTAGCCGAGCAAATATCGGCTATTTTAGTTGGATAGCACTCGCTTATGCATTCAAGTGGGTTTGGGCGCCTTTTGTTGATCGGTTATCGATCCCTTTTTTAACTAACGTTTTGGGTCGTCGTCGCAGTTGGCTGTTATTATCTCAAATTTCAATTGTACTTGCTCTCGTTGGCATGGCTATAAGTGATCCACAGGTCAATCTCACTCTTTTCGTTATTTGTGCAATGGTTGTGGCATATAGCTCTGCAACACAAGACATTGTGATTGACGCTTACCGTATTGAATCAGCTCCTGAGAAGTTTCAGGCCGCGATGGCTGCGGCTTATATGACAGGCTATCGCCTTGCTATGATTATGGCTGGCGCAGGTTCTCTTGCTATAGCTGCTTGGGCAAGCCCTAGTGATGCATATCAACTGAGTGCATGGTCATTTTCTTACTTTGTTATGGCGGGTTGTATGTCTGTTGGTGTAATAACTACATTTATCTGTCATGAGCCTAAATACCACGATAAGCAAAGAATTAAGCTTAAACAAATCGAAAATAAACTTGAGCATCAGCATATCCCACGAATTTTCTCACGCTTTATTGCATGGATTGATATCGCTATTGTTTCTCCTTTTACTGACTTTTTTAAACGTTATGGCAAACAATCCCTACTGATATTACTGTTAATCGCCACATACCGGATATCTGATATTGTAATGGGTATCATGGCTAATCCTTTTTACGTAGATATGGGATATACCAAAGGAGAAGTTGCGGCTATAAGCAAGGTTTTTGGTGTCATCATGACTTTGATCGGCGCAGGTCTTGGCGGAATACTGTTAACGAGGTATAGCACTTATTCCATTCTTTTTTTAGGTGCTTTATTAGTTGTTATCACCAATCTTATTTTTGCTATCCTTGCTATTTTAGGTAAAGACCTCATCCTTTTAACTGTGATTATTTCTATGGATAATATTAGTGCTGGTATTGCTACTACAGCCTTTATTACTTATATATCTAAACTCACTAATATAGAGTTTTCGGCAACTCAATATGCACTTTTAAGCTCAATGATGCTGTTATTCCCTAAGTTTATTGCGGGATTTTCAGGGGTGTATGTAGATAGTTTTGGATACGTGAACTTCTTTATTAGCTCAGCTTTAATTGGTGTACCAG
>Ga0114909_1001515_pt1 | contig 12775 bp, 6 predicted proteins | sample MalvireepMed_906_FD_87290 | JGI IMG/M metagenome (GOLD analysis project Ga0114909, IMG submission 87290) | Marine viral communities from the Global Malaspina Expedition - Malaspina viral metaG DeepMed_906 | ecosystem: Environmental > Aquatic > Marine > Oceanic | place: Mediterranean Sea...
ATTATATATTTAGATAGCAAACAGAGGTTTGCGAATAATTTATACCGTTAAAAAACTTTAAAATAGCACTTTAACCTAACCCAAAAAGAATTCTCTTTTTAAATTTGATGTTCATCAGGACTAAAATGCTAATGATGAAAAATTTCTCGCCCCTAGTTTTAACACTTTTACTCTTCTCTCAAGCTTTATTTGCTCAGATTGGTATTGGCACCACAGCTCCAGAAGCTAGCCTAGATGTGCAGTCTGTTGCTAATGGTGGTATGCTTATTCCACGTGTAGCACTTACTAGCCCTACAGATAATACTACGGTAGTCAACACAGACAGCGGAGCCCTTGCCGAAAGCACCTTAGTCTATAACGACGGTACAGGCGGCTTAACTCCTGCCGGATTTTATTATTGGAAAGGTACACTATGGGAGAAATTAGCAGATAACACTGATTCTAGAACATACACTGGAAAACTGAGAATAACATCCACTGGCTCCATAAATATTAACACCCTACCTTTTTCTCCTACAGCAATTACATTTACAGCTTATGCCAATGTAGAAAACTATACTCTTGATAGCGACAATGCTGCCTCTAATAATAATTCAGGAATTGCAAATTCGTTCGGTTACATGACTGGATTTGCAAACAACCACTCAGGATCAATTGCACAGCAAGTCATTTGCGGAGGCGGTAGTGGTAACTCAATTAATGACATTTCAAGATATGCATCTCCTAATCACTGCATAGGAATAAGATACGCAAATCAGAATGGAGACAAATTAGGGATTACGTCTGCAAGCTTGACGTCATTTGACAACAATGGATTCACACTAAATGTAGACAGTTATGCAGATGGGCTAGTAATAATCTATACCGCATACAGGTAGAGATCACATATAATTAAAGCAACACGTTGCAAATAATTAATTACAAGCCCAGACCGTACCAATCAAATCGTAATTCTTTATAAAGCATATAAATAGGCTTTTTGAAAATTGAAATATTGGCAGCTTTAAATAGAAAAGAATATTTCTTATCCTTCCATAAGCCGTAAATAATCGTTGGTCACGCTGTTTTTTAAAAAAGTCAGCAAAAACCTTAACAAAAATGCTATACTACGCACAAGGATTTTTTTGCATTTAAATTATGTTTTTAACTAAAAACCATATTTTAAATCAAAAATCACCACCTCCACAACTCGATTTACATACTTCTCAATAAAAAAGACCTTCAATTGAAAATCTTGTAATTTCAATTGACATTTAACATACTTTTCGACACTTAATCAATATGTATGTTAAATGATAAAAAAATTATTATTTAGTTTCTTAATGTGTTTGCTAAGCCTATCGGCTTTCGCACAGCAAAAGACCGTGACAGGTACCGTAACCGGTGCAGACAGTACTCCGCTTCCGGGAGTAAATGTAGTCATCAAAGGCGCCACCGGTAGAGGTACGCAGACTGACTTTGACGGCGCCTACACTATCGACGCCAGCTCAAATGAAACTTTAGTATTTTCATTTGTGGGCTTTGAAACGCAAGAGCAGCTTGTGGGTGCAAAAACTACATTAAATGTAACCCTTGCAGAAAACACCGAATCGCTAGACGAGGTAGTGGTAGTAGGGTACGGTGTTCAACGCAAGCGTGACTTGACCGCTTCGGTATCTCAAGTAAAGGGAGATGACATCGCAAACTTAGTCACCCCAAGTTTTGAATCTCAACTAGCAGGACGCGCTGCCGGGGTACAGGTTACTACACAGACTGGTATTATTGGTGAAACTCCACGTTTCAGAATACGAGGTATTGCTTCAATCGATTCGGGTACTTATCCGTTAGTAGTTGTTGATGGTATTCCTATTTACACCGGTGACTTAGGTGGTTATGCCTCCAACAACGCTTTAGGTGACGTAAACCCTGCCGATATTGAATCTGTAGAAATTCTAAAAGATGGTTCGGCTACTGCAATCTATGGATCACGCGCTGCAAACGGTGTTGTTTTGATCACTACCAAAAAAGGTCGCGAAGGAAAAATGACTATCAATTACAATATGTCTGCAGGTTTTGCAAGACCGGTAAACACGTTTAATCTTTTAGGCGCTTCAGACTTTGTTACCATAAGTAATGAAAAACGCAGCAACCGCGGACAAAGCGATTGGGCTGCAGGAACCGAATTCAATACAGATTGGCAAGATCTTGTTTTAAATGACAATGCTTTTCAACAGGATCATAGCGTTTCTTTTTCTGGCGGAACACAGTACACAAAGTATTATTTGTCTTTAGGCTATACCGAACAAGAAAGTATTGCGCGTCCTAATGACTTTGTACGTTACACATTTAGATCAAATATTGAGCAGAAAATCAAAAGTTGGTTATCTATGGGGGTAAACGCAGGTTTAACCCGCTCTGAGTACAACGGTTTAAACACCGGCACCAACTCACTTTCAGGTAACATTTTTAATGCGAGCCGTCAGCATCCTAACGTATCTCCTTATGATGCAAATGATCCTACAGGATATAATTTAGATGACACATTCCCTGATCGTATGGGACGCGGCACCAACTTAGAGACCGTAGGAGATAACATCCCAAACATTATGTTTGCGATCGAGAACAACTCGTACTACTCTAAAGTAAACCGTGTTATTGGGAACGTTTATGCAGATATCAAACCAGTTTCTACGATCAACTTTAGAACTCAAGTTAGTATTGATCAAACCAACACCACAGGTTTCTTATTCTGGAGCCCGGTTCACGGTGATGGATATGGCTCAAACGGACGTGTGCAAAACAGCAATACTGACCTTACCCGCTGGAACTGGCAAAACGTATTGAGCTACAACGAGACTTATGGAGAAGATCATAATGTTTCGCTTACGTTAATCAATGAATATCAAAAGTCAAGAGACCAAAGTTTCTTCGGCACAGGTACAGATCTAAGCAACGAGTTTTTCAATCAAAACCTCATCAGCAACTCGTATGGGGTTCAAGGTTCTGGCGGAAGCTTAAGCGAAAATGGTTTGATTTCCTATGCCGGTCGTTTGAATTACAACTACAAACAGAAGTATTTCCTTCAGGGAACCTTACGTAGAGACGGACTTTCTTCATTACCATTTGAAAACCGCTACGGAACTTTCCCAGGAGCTTCTTTTGGATGGACTGTAAGTGAAGAATCATTTATGCAAGGCATTAAAGAAACCCTTTCTGACTTCAAAATTCGTGGTTCATATGGAAAAGTTGGTAACACAGACATTGGCAACTACCCTTACTTGGGACTTTATGGCGCTGCAAAATATGGCGACACTAATGGTATTGGTTATGTTCAATTTGGTAATGATCAGCTGCGTTGGGAAACCAGTATTAAATATGACTTAGGTGTTGATCTTGCTTTTTTACGCAATCGCATTACCTTTAGTGCAGACTACTTTAAAAACGACACCGATGACTTGATCTTAGATCTTGAAACTCCTATGTCTTTTGGTGTACCTAATAACAGCTACCGCGCAAACATTGGTAAAATTCAAAACACCGGTTATGAATTTGCTGTAGATGCACGTATTCTGGATAAAGAATTTAGATGGAATGTTTCTGCTAACATCTCCTTTATCGACAACGAAGTGATTGCTCTAGTCAACGGTCAGGACCGTATAGGCACCAACACGATCACTCGTGAAGGAGAATCAATCAACTCTATTTACGGTGTGCGGTATTACGGAACAAATCCAGAAAATGGTAATCCGGTTTATTACAAAGCAGACGGAAGCTTAGTTCAAGGCAACCTGCCCGGTTCTAGTTATTCGGTTTTTGATCCTGCAAATCCTGCTGATGTTTCTCAGGCTGCTTCTTTAAGTGCTGCAGACGATCGCGTGATTTTAGGGCAATCGCTTCCTAAATATTTTGGAGGTTTAAATTCTTCTATGAATTACAAAAACTTCGATCTAGGATTTTTATTCCGCTTTAGCGGCGGAAACAAAATATTCAATGCTACGCGTAGAGATTTATTAAACCAAAACTTTACTAATAACAGCACTGAGATTTTAGGAAGATGGCAAAGTGTAGAAAATCCAGGTGATGGATGGACCCCCAGATTATATGCATCTACAAACACCACTACTAACTTAACTTCAATAGCGACTTCACGTTTTCTTGAAGACGGCGATTTTATCAAATTAGATAACATCACTTTAGGATACAGTCTACCTGCTGATACCGCTACACAATTAGGTATCACTAAGCTTCGCCTGTATTTACAAGCGCAAAACGTATGGACGATTACTGATTACTCAGGCTTAGATCCAGAAATGGAATCTGCAGGTGTTGACCTTAACGGTACACCTAGAGCAAGCATTTTTTCTTTTGGTCTTAATCTAAGTCTATAACCTTATTACTATGAAAAAACGAATTTTAAATATGAAATTTTCCGGTGCTGTTAAACCACTTCTTCTCGTTTTAGGATTGAGTGTCTTTTACAGCTGTCACGAAGAAAATGTTCTCGAACTAGAGCCTTTTAACCAAATCTCTGAAGACGCTGCGTTTTCTACCGCAGATCTTGTTGAACTATCAGTAACCGGTACAATGCAGCTCAAATAGGAGTATATACCGGCGCAGGGCGTGGGTATCCTTTTGGAGCTGCTTTTGTACAGCAAGGAGATAACCGTGGTGAAGATGTGGTAAACGTTGCTACCTTTTATCAGCTTACCTACACCGGCACCTACGACCCCACTACAGCAAATAACGTGTATTACTGGAGCGATACCTATCGCTTAATAAACAGAGCAAACATCGTTCTTGAAGGGGTACAGACCGCGTTAGACAATGGGATCATCACTCAGGAACAAGCTGACGACTACGAAGGTCAGGCAAAATTCTTTAGAGCTGCAGCACATTTAGAGCTACTGTTTCATTTTGCAAAGCCATACAATGACACGCCAGACGCTTCACATCTTGGGGTTCCTTATAGAGACTACCCGATCAACACTGCAGAGTCTATCGCTACTGCGTTGGAGCAAGGTAGAAATACCGTCGCAGACTGCTATGCCCGAATTTTAGCTGATTTTGATGATGCCGAAAGTCTTTTGCTAAGCAAAGCGGAGCGTGGAGGAACTGACGGAATCATCAGAGCTACAAGCGAAGCTGCAATTGCATTTAAAACCCGAGCCTACTTGCATATGCGTAACTGGCCAATGGTTATTCAAGAAGGAACTAAGCTTAATGGAACATATACCTTAACTGCTTCTCCCAACGAACCTTTTGCAAGTGGATATGCTAATACCGAATCTATCTTCTCTATTGAAAATACAGCTTTGAACAATCCCGGTGTGAACGCAGCTTTAGCTTCTCAATATAATCGTCGCGGACTTGTAGTAATCAGCCCAATTATCTGGAGAAATCCTTCTTGGTTAGAAGACGACCTAAGACGTGGAGAAGGAACTTTAGTAACCACACGTTCAGGAGTAAAGTATACTAATAAGTATAAAGATGCTACGAACTACACAGATCCTGCTCCGGTAATTCGTTATGCTGAAGTATTACTCAATATGGCCGAAGCTTATGCTCGTACTAACGCTGCGGGAAGCGCGCTTACCAATCTCAACTTAGTGCGCAACAGATCGCTCGCAGCACCTGCAACTCAAGCCTATGTAAGCACCAGTTTTGCAACTCCAGCTGCTTTGGTCAATGCAATCATTACCGAGCGTAGAATAGAATTTGTTATGGAAGGAAGACGTTGGCCAGACATTCACCGTCTACAACTTGATGACTTAGCACCCGTAAGTGGTGTTCCTCAAAAAGTGGCTAACGGCACACCTACTGCCGAAAGCTATACTTTAGGCACCGCATATTCCGGACCTTATGGTGTAGATGCTATTCCTTATAGCGCAACTGCATTTTTATGGCCAATACCTCAGCAAGAGATCAACAATAACCCAACTCTTGCTGCGCAGCAAAACCCAGGTTGGTAAACCAACATTTGGTTTCATTAAATTCATTTAGCCAAAGAAAAACCCGCTTAAGTTTTTTAAGCGGGTTTTTTAGTTTAATCAATCTTCAAATTTATATTGGGTTTTGCTCCAATAATGGATTTGCATTTAGTGCATCTAGAGGAATCAACCATTGCCATCTGTTATCTCCTGCAGGCACCTCATAAACATTATTAATTACTGTTTGTACGTGATTAGCTCCTGTACGATCAAGCGGTTGATTTAAACGCTTTAAATCATAGAATCTAAAACCTTCACCCCAAAGCTCTATTCTTCTTTGAATATATATCTCCTCTTTAAGAGCCTGACCTGTATTTGTTGACAAGGTATACTCAGGATCTCTGTTTGAAGCAAAATCAAACAATACAGAACGCGCTGCTCCTTCATCAATATAGCTTAGCGCTTCAGCTTCTATAAGATACATCTCCCCGGCGCGCATATAAGGTACATCCATTCTACTATCACCGGTTCCTGCGGCTAAGAATTTCTGACTTGTATATGGGAAAAGTGAAAAATTAGACGCAATTGAATATCCCGGAGGCAAACTATCGTGTTGCCCGGTAGGATCAAATAACACAGCCCGAATATCTGTTTCAGAAATCTGATCGTAAAGCAAATTATTTATCGCTTTAGGGTTTGTTCTAATATTTGTTGAACTGTAATTTCTTGAAACATACGCTCCGAAATTTCCATAGTAATCGGTTTGATCCTCTTGAATGTAGCTTCCCCACATCCATTCTCCATTAGTATACGTGTTGAAGTTTGCATAGTAATCATCATTAGACATAAGATTATAGTTAGCTCTAGCCTGCGCCGCATAATCTGCCGCAACTTGGTAATTTTGTTGAACCAAAGCTACACGCGCTTTTAATCCTAATGCCACTGATTGATCTAGATGTGATTTATTAGGTCGCACATAACCGTCAAGCAATTCAATAGCTGCATCAAGGTCTGTATTAATCTGTGCATAAACTTCTTCAACGCTCGCACGAGGTAATGGGTCATTATCAGCGGTTAATCTGATAGGAATTCCCGGTTGTGTATTTTCAGCACCTGCTGAATAGCGAATTCCATAAAGTTGAACCATTTGAAAATGAGCCCAAGCTCTATAAAGAGTTGCTTGACCTAAAGCAGCCTGACGTTCTGCAGCATCACCTTCAGCATTTTCTGCTCCATTGATGACTACATTGGCATTTCTGATAATTCGATAATAGGTACGATAAGGGAAAAGGTTATCAGAATCATCTGCATTGGTGTGATCTAACCAACCTGCCGCAGAAACAAACCAACCGTTTCCTCGAGAAGTCATAACAAAATCCTCTCCTAACACATCGTTTTGAATCATTAACGATCCTATACCGCTTCGGCCTTGCGCGCCGTATCTTATGTATAAAGAACGGTGAATACCATTAATTACTAAAAAGAGGTTTCCGGTAGTTGACGTAGCGGTCACATCAGAAACACTTTCGGTAGGCACTTCTTCTAAAAATTCTTCACTACACGATGATAATGCTAGTCCCAGCACCACAAAGAGTAAAGTAAACTTAGTTATATAGTTATTTTTCATAGTTTTTATAATGTAATATTTAATCCTACTGATAATACGCGAGCCGGTGTAAAGCGGTTTGAAGTGGTACCGTTAAAGCTTTCACCTACGTCCATACCTTTTCTAGCGGTAAGCTTGAATAAATTCTCTCCACTTACATATATATTTGCTCCTGTAAGTCCTAACTTTTGCACAAGCTCAGCATCAAATGCGTAGCCCAGATTTACTTGTCGTAATGCCAAGAAATCTGATTTTTCTAACCAACGGCTAGATCCTGCACCAAAAGCTGCTGTTTGCGCAGCATCAAGTCTAGGGACATTTGTAATGTCACCCGGCTCTTGCCATCTGTCAAGAATATCTGTACTTAGCGCGGTTCCGTAAGTGCCAGAATGCATCAGACCAGAATAGTTAGAGTCATAGGTTTCTCCACCTAACTGATAAGTAAACGTGATTCCTAACTGAAAACCTTTATACTCAAAGTTGTTTCTAAAGGCACCATAAACATCTGGAGTAGCTTTACCTACAAAGTTGTAGTTTGCATTATTTTGGTTAGTAGTTACTGTGGTTCCGTCAATTTCTCTAAGATCGCTTCCTCCTGCTTCAATAGCCTCAGGACTTGCAATGTATAGCGCCATACCATCAGCAGGATCTACACCATACCACTCTCTTAACCAGTAGTCATAGATATCACCACCTACAACCAGCTTTTTAGAACCATTAATGATCTCTTCTTGTGAAAGTTCTTTAATCTCATTTTTGAGAGTTGAAGCATTAATGCTGAAATCCCACTTAAACTGACTGTTGCGAACAATTCCTACAGTTACGTCAAATTCAAAACCACTGTTTACCCAGCTACCTATGTTGTCAGGATAATCATCAAGACCTGAAGATACCGGAAGCGGCACATCAAATAATAGATCTTCAGACTTACGGTTATAGTATTCAAAAGTACCAGCCACGCGGTTGTTGAATAAACCAAATTCAATTGCAGCATCGGTTTGAATGTTAGTTTCCCACTGCAATCTTGGGTTTCCTGGAGAATCAACTAAGATTCCACCTTCTGAAGCGTTGTTGTAATCTAAAGCAAATAAAGACTGGCTTACATAATATCCGCCTAAGTTGTCATTACCTACTTCACCATAAGAGGCTCTCAATTTTAGAAGATTTGCCCAATCTGCAGTCTCCATAAAGGCTTCTTGATCTAACCTCCAAGCACCACCTACAGAAAAGAAATCTCCCCAACGAGCATCTTTGCTAAATCGTGAAGACCCGTCACGTCTATAAGATCCTGAGATATAATAACGACTGTCATAATCATAGTTCACACGAGAAAAATATCCTTCGGTCGTTTGATTACTAGTATAGGAAATCAAATCATTTGTGGTAGTAAAGTTGATCAACTCGGTATTTCCTTCAACGATTTGATTTTGTCTGAATCCATTTAAATACTCATACTCTGTATCAAAACTTTCGTGTCCTACTAAAGCAGAAACGCTATGCTTTCCAAAAGTCTTAGAATAGTTAAGTAACTGGTTGTAGTTTACTGTAGTTCTAGTTGAAGTTGTTCTTCCTGCTCTACCATCAGGAGCACCATCCCCTACGATTGGGTTATCAAAACTTTCGTTGCTGTAAAAACGCTTATCAATACCTCCATTTACGGTAAAGGTGAAATCTTGCAAGAAGGTAAATTCAGCATAAGCTCTAGACGTAAATGAGAAAATCTTATCACGATCTACGTTAAGCAAAGTCTCTTGAATCACATTACGACCACTACCACCGCCACCTACACGGTTATCGCCAAGGTCATAGATCCAATTACCATCACTATCTAAAATATATTCTCCTGTTTCAAGATCGTGCTCGTGAACCGAGTAAATAGGACCGATATATCTGGTAGTTCTAAACGGGTTTACGTAGGACGAACTTCCTGCATCTGCAGCTTGATTGGAGTCTGAATCTGCAGCCGAAATATTTAAACCTGTTTTAATCCAATCTGTTACTTGTGTGTTCGCATTTAGACGAGCTGTAAGTCGCTTAAAATTTGAATTGATGATATAACCATCTTCTTTTAAATAACTAACCGAAGCATAATAGTCTGATTTCTCAGTACCTCCGCTATAAGAAAAATCAAGGTTGGTACGCACACCGGTACGCACAAGCGGCTCTAACCAATCAAGATCTTCTGCGTATAATAATGACGCATTAGGATTTAAAGTTCCATCTTCTAAAACGATTTGATCATTAGCCACATTGAATGGGTTTTGGCCCAGCTCATCATAAATTGTTGAGGAAGCAATAGCGTTTGCTTCAGCTACCGGCGTATCACTGCTCATAGATAAACTATTGCGTAACGCTTCCCACATTAAAGGATAATACTCACTCGCGCTAACGCGATCGTATTCTGGAATACCACGACTGGTAATACCTTGAGACATTTTTAAGGAAATCTGAGGTTTCCCACTGCGTCCAGATTTTGTTGTGATCAACACCACCCCGTTTGCAGCTCTACTACCATAAAGTGACGTGGAAGCAGCATCTTTAAGTACGGTTAAACTTTCAATATCATTAGAGTTGATACTTGAAAGCTCTCCATTAAACTGAACTCCATCTACGATGTAAAGCGGTGTATTTGAAGCACTGTAAGAACCTGTTCCTCGAATACGAATACTAGGAGCTGATCCCGGCTGACCATTTGCAGCAGATACATTTACACCGGCAGCAGCACCGTCTAATGCAGAAATAGCATTGGTAATAGGGCGTTGTTCTAAAGACTCTCCATTTACCTGTACTGCAGAACCGGTAAAGTCTTCTTTCTTTGCAGTACCATAAGCTACTACAAGCACTTCATCCAGTGATTGAGTGTCTTCAGATAAGGTTATTGAAAATGTAGCAGAAGCACCTACGAGTTGCTCGTATGGCTTAAAGCCCATATAAGAAAAAACGAGCATTTCATCGGCGCTCGCTGCAATGGTAAAATTACCATCAAAATCGGTTTGCGTACCACGACCTGTGGTATTCTTTACCGTTACATTAACTCCCGGAAGCGGCATACCGGTTTGATCGGTCACCGTTCCACTCACCGTTTTTGTTTGGGAGAAAGCGAAATTTAAGGTCATCAGGAAGACTAACGACCAGATTAATCTTAGTTGTTGTTTCATTCGTAAAAATTTGAATTTTGATATTAGCCAGCGCTAAAAATGAAACAAACCAATTGAAAACACTCCTTTTTAACAGAATCCGAAGCACTTTTATCAATACAACAGTTATTTCATTGATTTTTATAAAATTCAAATTTTAAATAGGGTAGAATTCACATAATAGCACCCTATTTTTAACAACATAAAACGTATTAGTTAAGAATATTTTATTATAACGTTAAGTTAAAGAAATTATAGAAACTACTGTTTTAATGGGCATCAAGCCAGTTATCACCTAACCCGACTTCAACATCAAGAGGAACATCTAATTTAAAGGCGTTTTCCATTTCAGATTTTATAAGTTCCTGAACTTCATCTAATTCTGATTTGTAAACATCAAATACTAATTCATCATGAACTTGAAGTAACATTTTGGTTTTTAAGCCTTTATCCTTAAGTTTCTGGTGTATTTTGATCATTGCGATTTTAATGATATCTGCAGCGCTCCCTTGTATTGGCGCATTTACCGCGTTACGCTCTGCTGCACCACGCACCACCGCGTTACTACTGTTGATATCCTTTAAATAGCGACGACGACCTAAAACTGTAGACACGTAGCCATTCTCACGCGCAAAATCTACCTGTTCGCTCATGTAATTGCGCAGTTTAGGATAGGTTTTATAATAGGTATCTATCAACTCTTTACTCTCGCTTCTGGTAAGGTCGGTTTGATTGCTCAGTCCAAAAGCAGACACGCCGTAAATAATCCCAAAATTCACGGTTTTTGCGTTACTACGTTGTTCTCGCGTCACCTCATCTATGGGCACATTAAAGACTTTTGCAGCAGTAGATGCGTGAATATCTTCTCCTTCCTGAAAGGCTTTCATCATCGTTTCTTCCTGGCTCAAAGCTGCGATTATGCGCAATTCAATCTGTGAGTAATCTGCCGCAAGTAATACATAATCTTCATTACGCGGCACAAAAGCCTTACGCACCTGACGCCCACGCTCAGTACGGATTGGAATATTCTGTAAGTTCGGATTGTTTGAACTCAGACGGCCGGTAGCCGCTACGGTTTGCATATAATCGGTATGCACGCGGCCGGTTTTTGAATTTACTTGTGCAGGCAAGGCATCCACATACGTACTTTTTAATTTGGACAAGCCTCGATAATCAAGTACGTGCTGCACGATCTCGTGATCGGGAGCTAAATAAGAAAGCACATCTTCTGCGGTAGAATATTGCCCTGTACGGGTTTTCTTCGGTTTATCTACAAGCTTTAATTTGTCAAATAGTATTTCACCCAATTGCTTTGGCGAACCAATATTAAATTCTTCTCCCGCTTCTTCATAAATACTTTTCTCGAGCGAGGTGATGTCATTATTAAGCGCTTCAGAAAGACTGCCTAAAAATTCCTGATCCAGATTGATTCCTTCTAATTCCATATCTGCTAAAACCTGCACTAAAGGAATTTCGATATCATCAAACAGCTTTTGCGTATTAGCCTCACCTAATTCTTTTTGAAAATGCTCTTTCAGCTGAAGCGTTACATCTGCATCTTCAACAGCATATTCGGTTTGCTGATCAACAGGCACGTCGGCCATTGATTTCTGATTCTTGCCTTTTTTACCGATCAATTCTTCTATAGAAACCGGAGTATAGTTAAGGTAAGTTTCGGCGAGCACGTCCATATTGTGACGCATATCTGGATTGATCAGATAATGCGCAATCATAGTATCAAAAAGCTTTCCTTTTACTTCGACATCATACTTCGCCAACACCTTAATGTCATACTTAAGGTTTTGCCCAATTTTCTCGATTTCTTCCGCTTCAAAAAACGGACGCAGTGCTTCGATCAGTTTTTGTGCCTCTTCTTTTTCCGACGGAAACGGAATATAAAATCCCTTGGTTTTTTCCCAACTAAAAGCGATCCCGACCAATTCTGCCTGCAACGGATCTAGATCTGTAGTTTCAGTATCAAAACATACTGAAGTTTGCTTCATCAAGTTTTTGATGAATAAGTTCATCGCCATTCCGGGAGCTACACTTTGGTAAAAATGCTCGGTATCTTTTATGGTTTTTCGGGTATTGCGCTCTTCTATAGCAGGCTCATCGCCACCAAAAAG
>Ga0114909_1001519_pt1 | contig 12759 bp, 9 predicted proteins | sample MalvireepMed_906_FD_87290 | JGI IMG/M metagenome (GOLD analysis project Ga0114909, IMG submission 87290) | Marine viral communities from the Global Malaspina Expedition - Malaspina viral metaG DeepMed_906 | ecosystem: Environmental > Aquatic > Marine > Oceanic | place: Mediterranean Sea...
CTTTATTCAATATAAGTCCTATACGGTTCTTAAGCTTGCACCTTTATAAATAACATCCGTTGTTTTTAGAGGTGCAAAACTACCTTCTATTCTATCTGCTGTGTCTGCATAACAAGCTGTTACGCCACTAAGCACAACAGCAGAGAAAATTCTGTAAACCTCGATAGCACTAAGTCCTTGATCGGCGAGAAAAGCAGAGACATAACCATTAATATTCATGCTTTCATCAAATTTATTGTTTAAGATAGACTCTATTTTATAAGCTAAAGATAAATGCTGACCTATAGGGAAACCTAACTGCTCAGTCACCTTTTCCATCGCGGGGATACGCTCATCACCTTTGGCAATAGGCCTTGCATAGCCCATTAAATGAGGTTTGCCACCATGTTTTTTTGTTTCTGTGCTGATGAAGTCTTCGACAGGAGTTCCTTGAGCTATTTGAGCATAAGCAAATTCAATAAACTCCACTCCGCTAATTAATGGCTTTATTCCATAAGAAGTCGATTCTGCAGCTAATACACCCAAACAACTTGCCGCCACACCTGATGTTCTGCTGCTGCCCGCTAGTGCACCGATTCGATTACACCATATACGTGGATCAGGCCAACTTAAACATATATGTATAGCCTCAACCCAATCAGCTAAGGCTTTGCTAGGTAAGCGCCCTGTTGCATTTAAGATCACAACTTGCATATAGCTAGCCTTACCAACGAGATCGTTCATCATATCGTAACCGCAATTTTGCACGCCGCTACCTATTTTCCACCCGCCACGGCTACTGACAATATGACCATGATACTTTTCCCATGCTTGGTAATTATTCATTGTTTGCTGTCTCAATTTGATAAGTTTCATCAGGTTCAAATAACATTGCTGTTACGGGTTTGTTACTAAATTCTAAGCCGTGAGCTAATAAGCCCGGAGCGGCAAGTAATTGCATTAATGCTCCGCCTTGGCGTGGTTGGAAGCCTAAATCGGCAAAGATGGCTGCGGCAATACTCGTTTTGGTGACACCAATATTTTCAGAGTAGGTAAGGGTATGTAACTGGTATAACCAAGAAAAAACTTTACCTTCAATTGCGTAAGGCTTTAATTTACCAAGTAATATGTTGGCATAGGTATCAGCATCACCGTAATGTTGAGTAATGCTCGGTATTTTTTTATTCAGCGCATCTTCTTTAAATTCAATAACAGGCTTTTTAGCCGCTTTTCGTAAAAAGCGGATAGTATTTTCCATATCGCCAGCACCATCAAAAGTACCGCCGTAAACACCTAAAGCAATAGGTAATATATTTACGGTATCTGTTTTACCGACACCAGCGGTTATACTTGCTTGGGCTGCGGGGTGCCTTGGACCAGGGTTTATTAGAGCTATGGCGACTTTATTAAAAAGTTTACTTTCTTTTTCTGATGGCAAGTTTCCTCTCAATAGCAAATAAATAACGTCGGCAAAATTACAATTGTCGAGTAAATCTAAATGATCGTAACCGTGAATAAGTTGCTGTTCTATATGATAAGGATTGTGAACGGGTGATTTTTCACAGGTAATTTTAGTCTCAATTTTCTCAGCAAACGCGTCTCCTCGAGACTTTACTGAGCTTGAAGGTGAAGTCGAAGGTGAAGAAGTCATTAATAATTCACCTTTACCGTTAGCCAATATCCACGTTCTTCTAATGGATAGTCTTCAGCAATAATACCGTCAGAGGCTTCTCTAGCATTCGTATCAAACAAGTTTTTTGCCGCTAGGGTAAGGGTTATATTATCAAACCCTGTGTAATTAACGGTTAAGTTAGTTAAGTTATAATCTTCTATTTCAGGGCGTAAATCAGTGGGAGCTCTTTCTCTATTGGTTACCCAAACACTATCCGCATATACGCTTAGGTCAGGCAAGGCTTGCCATTGTACTCTCATATCAACAGTATTTTGTGGTGCATCGGCGATAGAATCATCATCACTATTTTCAGCGTTTTGCCAAGCGTAACCCACTTTGATTTTTAGTTGCTCGTTTAATTGCCAGTGCGCTTCAAACTCACTGCCTATGCCATCTTGTTTAAGCGCGTTTTGCATTTTTCCGGCAACAGGGATAATTAAATCAGTTGCTTGGTATTTATAGATGTTAAAAAGTATTTTCCAATCAAAATTAGGACGGTAATCAAAGGCAAGCTCCAAGGTATCAATTTCTTCTGGAGTTAACTCTGGGTTGCCCAGTAAAACAGGGTTGTTGCTAGAAAATAACTCACCAAAAGATGGCGCTCTAAAAGCACTTCCATAAAGTACTTTGGAGGTTAAATTATGTTTAGTTTGCCATACCAAAGCTAAGCGAGGGTTAACGGTTGAACCAAAATCAGAATAATCATCATAACGAATACCTGCAGTGAATTCCCAATCACTAGCAAAAGCCCATTCATCTTGCAATGAGACATAAGAAAGACGACGACTATTATCACCAAGAAAGATATAAGGAGTGCCTTTTACACTCGTTAAAGTATCATCTTGAGTTGTTTGACCTTCTTCAATTATTCCAGGGCCAAAGTTTTTTAATTCATCTGTGATTTCTTCGGTGTCTTTATGCCCTAATTCGACCCGAATGTTATGTTGATTTATGCCTGAATAGTTTGCAATCAGTTTAAAGCCGTAATTAGTATCTTCTCCACTTGGCGCGCCAATAAAACCTTCGGTATATTCAACTCCATCAATATGTCTATAACCGTCAGGAAATATCTTAAAATAAGTATAATCTTCGTAGGTTTGATGAAATAAATTAATGTCTATATTAAGGTTGTCAGTGATATTTGCTTTATAACCTAATTCTATATTCGTTTGTTTTGCCGTAACCTTGTCGCTATTTGATAAGGCCTGCGCAGCGCCAGCGCCAGCGCCACCTTCTATATCAAGGTGCCATAGATTTGCATAAACTCCTTTATAATCAAGTTGTGCATGAAAATCTACATAACGATGGCGAGTATCTAAAGGCCCTGGCGCATTTGAAAGGTCTGATAACCCATAAAGATGCAGTAAATCAGTTTGCACTATTCTACTACTGTCTCCACTGGTATCTTGCCATTGACCATTGAAACTGAGCTTTAGGTCTTCGTGATGGTAACCGTAATTAAACCATGCACTTTTAGTATCAAATGAGCCTGTTTTTACCCCAACATCATTTTCAAAAGTATTTGCAGTACCTTTGGTGATAACATTGATTACACCTGAATAAGCATCCGCACCATAAACAGCAGAGCCTGGACCGCGTATAACTTCAACACGGTCAATTAAATTAACCCCTAAGTCAAAAATATTCCATTTGGCACCGTTAAATGCAAAAGTAGTACGTACCCCATTAACTAATACCAATACCTGAGAGTTTTGAGCCGTGTGAATACCACGGATAGAATATGAAGGGTTCATTCTATTAAAGTTAGAAGGGTAGCTATGAATACCCGTGACGGTTTCAATGATTTGATGAATGGTATTCGCACCCATTGCTTGGATATCATCGCTAGTTATTACTGTGGCAACGGATGGCGCTTTATGAATAGATTTTTTGGTGCCTGTTGCTATTGAAACAAACTCTTCATCACCATAAAAATCGGCTAGGCCTTCTTCTAATTCATCCATGGAGTCTTCATCTTCGCGAAACTCTTCTGCCGATAGAGTTGCAGTGTTGAGTGTTAAAGCAGCAACAATTGATAAAGATAAAAATTTTGCAGTAAACGACATAAGTACACCTTAAATTAACTGTTTTTATAATAAGTATTATTAATTTTAAATTATGCTTAACTATTTTCTTTAAATGGTAATTTTACACTAAAGCTAGACCCTTGATTTAACTCGCTTTTGACCGATAATTTCCCTCCCATTAATTGACAGAAGTTTTGAGTGATCGCCATACCTAAGCCTGTACCTTCAAACTGTCTTGTTTGGCTTGCATCTACTTGAGTAAATTGTTCAAAAATATAATTTAATTTGGCTTCGGGGATACCAACGCCCGTATCACTAACGCAAAAATATAAAAAACTCTGATCATTGCTGATATCAAAGGAGATGGTGCCATTTTTGGTAAATTTGCATGCATTACTAAGCAAGTTCAAGAATATTTGCATTAACTTTTGTCTATCAACATTAAGTGTTGGGGAAAGTTGACCAAAATTAACCGTTAGCTCGTTGCCATTCGCTTGCGCCATAGGCCTTATGGTATCTAATGTTTCATTGACCAGGTTGTTGATATTGACAGGTTTCAAGTGCAAGTCCATACGACCAGCCTCTATTTTTGCTAAATCGAGAATATTATTGATTAGGGCTAACAAGTTATTGGCACTGCGAATACTTTTATTTAAATCTTCAACCTGTTCGTCCATGCACTCTAGCTCTAAATCTTCGCGTACTAAATCGGTATAACCAATTATTGCTTGTAGTGGTGTACGTAATTCATGGCTCATGGTCGCTAAAAATTCAGACTTATGACGGCTTGCCGTTAACGCACCGTCTCGGGCAACAATCAACTCTTGTGTTCTTATTTCTACTTCAGATTCGAGTGTGTCATGACTTTTTGCTAAAGCATCATTTTGATGTTCTAAAATTGCCATCATTTGGTTATAAGCTTGTGCTATTTGTCTAATTTCTCGCGCGCCAGTAATTTCGGCTCTAGGATATTTCCCTGTATCACGGGCTGTATCCATTGTTTGTGAAAGCGCCTGCAAAGGTTTGACCATATGATTAATAATTAAATGCATTATTAAGGCGAGTATGATTGCTATTATCGTACCCGTCAGTATGTTGTTAAGAAAAATACTATGCTGTATTTGATGGAGTGCACGTTTATTGTACTGGACAAATACATGGCCAATATGCAGGTTTTCTGGCTGTATTTCTTCTGGATCAGTTAAATCACTTTCAAGTAGATCGTCACTGTATGAGACTCTGGCTGTGAAAATCCAGAACTTATCGTTTTCAAATAATAGTTCATGAGTAGCAGTGAGTTCAGGTAGGTTATCAGCGAGTTTGTTTAATGACATGCCGTCGGAAATCACCAGAACCTCACCGTTATCCCTATACACAGCTACAGCATCAACGGATTTAAAACCGAGTACTCGGTTAATGGCTTCTTGGCCATTTTCTACACTGCCAGTAAGTAAGGCTAAAACACTCTGTTCAGCAAAATTGAGGGTGACTTGCAGGCCGTTTTCTATAGTCGCTTCGCTGAGGGTTTTACTGCTTTGCCACGCGGTTAAAGCTGAGGTGATGATAGTCATGCAAATCACCAGCAGCATAAATATGCTTAATAGCTGTCTTTTAAAGCTTGGATAAGAGATTAATGTTTGATTCTTACTCATCTGCAGCGTTACTTAGGAAAAGTTAGTTTAAATTGCTGCTGTTGTTTAGCACTGTATTTCAATCCTAAATGGGCAGCAGTTCGTAAGTTAACGGCTAATAACGTTGACTTAAGTGGAGAAAAGTCTTTTTGCTCAGGTTGTTTATCAAGCGTTTGTACCATAGTGAAAAGGTGCTTGCCTAAAGCAAAGTTGTCTGGGTAAGTTGAAAATAAAGCACCACGTTTTGCATGGGAAGGTTTACTGGAAAAAACGACCACTTCTTTTGACCAAGCCTTTTCCAAAATGAGTGGCAAAGTGATTTTGTCGTTAGATGATATCCGGTCAAGAGGCAACCAAACAGCATCTTGATTTGACACCCCAGAATTAAATAATTGCTGGTAAAAGCTAATCGCTTCTTTGGTGTTTTGTACTTTTTTAAGTTGCAGGGATAGCCCTTGTTGTTGTGCTGCGGTTTTAGCTAAATCAATTAACCACGCACTTTTCTTACTATAAGCAACATGAATCCTTTTTACCTGAGGCGCTACTTGTTTTAGATAATTGAATAAGTAACTTGGATCAGTAATTAAGCTAATGCCAGAAATACCATTAGGTCGTATGGGCAATGCTCCAGAAACAACGTGAAAGGCTTTATTGCCATTAGGTAATGAGCGCTTAGATAGTTTTTTGGCTAACTTCCAACCCGAATGGCCTAAGACTATAACCTTTGTGATGTTTTTTTGGGTCAGCTGTTTAGCAATATCTTCACTATCAAAGTTTTTATCAATAATGAATTCTTCAAAACTGAAGTCGTGGGCGAGAGTATCTTTCTTTAATTCAAGCGAGGCACTATTACTGCCTGAAATAATCTCTTGATAGATACTGCTATAAGGCTCTTTTGCTTGCGGGTAGAAAATGGCTATTTTTTTAGTTGGCGCGGCATAAGTGATACCACTAAATAGAATGAAGACTATTGCAGTAGTTATTAGGGACGTTAAAAGATAAAATTTATTGAAAGAATTTGAGTTCAATCACTCAGCCTAGATGTTACTAATATCCTGTTTAGTATATACTTTTTAAATTTGAGGTTAAAGACTAATCTAAAATAAAAAAGCCGATAGGTAAGTGTAATTAACCATATCGACTTTGTCATTTAGTAAGCTGAATGCTTGGATATTGCTACGCTTTAGAAGCTATAAACCAAAGTCACTGCTGTTTCTGTATTGGTATTATCATAGTCTGCTTCTACTTCTGTATCGTAATCAACACGGAAAGAAAACTTAAACTGTAACGACTCAATAAGCTTAGTGCTGATTGAACTTTCTGCTCTATAGGCACTGTTTTTACCAGACTCTAATGCTTGTTTAGCAACAAAGTATTGTTTAAATTCAACATAATCATTAATTTTTGCTGTATATAAAGCCTGTGCTTGAATAATCACTGCAGTTTCACTATCTTCAGCAACCGCTGCTGCTGTGTCTGTTGCAGGAATTTCACGTAAGGTATCGTATTTTACACCAGGACCAACATCGGCAAAAAAAGAGCTTGTTTCTGTTTCCCAAAAATGGCGACCCCAACCAGCAGATAATGAACTTTGGCTGACAAAGCTATTAAATTTATTTTGCTCATACGCTAAGTTGGCATAAACGTAATTTTTACCATTCTCATGTAAAGAATAATTGGTTTGTGTAATGATATCCCACTTGTTATCTGTGGTTTCAAATTCATCTTCACCTGCTTCATTTTCTAGTTCAGTCTTTTTTACTAACGCATTGATATTAACAACGTTTCGCCATTGACCTTTTTCATGCTTAAGGTTAAATGCTGCTTTGATATCACCACTTTTGGTATTACCAGTTTTAAATAAAAAACCTAATTCAGCAGAGGTGGTGTAAGCCGACTTTTCTTCTTCAGCAAAAGCTTGCTGAGCCGTTAAGGGTAATAAAAATAGTGCGGCAAGAGTTAATTTTGTTTTCATGATCGTCCTTAATACCTTCAAGGCACATTTTTAATAAGTGCCTTAAATAAGTGGGTAAATTTGTACGGGTAAAGTTGAGCGCGATCCTAACAAATTTTAAACAAGAACTTAACATCTTTAGTGGAAAAAATAGCGAGGATTAAAAATAAATGTTGCTGTTGATTAATCTCATCTACAGCCGACTTGTTTAAAGGGAATGTTATAGACCTAAAAAAGGCTGTCGGTTTCTTGCTGATACTTGGTTTTGGCCGAAATAGAAAACTGGTATCTGTTTAAGGTGGGATAGTGCTATTGATGCCCTTTTCAACGTAAAGGGCAAAATTAAAGAAGAGCTTTCTTTAAATGTTTAATTTAAATGTAGCTCTTTCAGCTCTCCCGTTTGTAATCTAAATATAACAGACAGTTTATTTATTCAGTTGGCACTATTCATTTTCACTCTTATGCCTGTTGGTTTAATTTATCCGCGAATTATTTTGGCGTTAGTACCTTATCACCAAGTGCGACTCCTGAAATTATTGCTACTAAGCCTGATTTATTCACTTTTCCTAAGCGTACAAAACGACGCTCAGCTTGACCATTAATATCAAGCCATACAAAATTAAGCTGACCAACATTGACTACTCTATTGACTGGAACATAGAATTTCTCAGCCTCACCTGCAGGAATAAGTACACGTGCATACATACCCGGTAACAAGTTTTCTTGCTGCTGGAAAGAGAGGTTTATCTTAATTAAAAAACTGCGTGAGCCAGTATTAGCTGCGGGCACAATTTCTTCGACTAACCCCGTTAAGGATTTATTCAAGGTCGGTAATTCAATGCTAATGTTTTGCCCGTGTTTTAAGGTTAATGCCAGCTCTTCACGTACTTGTGCTTCAACTCTTAGTGACAAAGGGTTGTAGAGTGACAGTAACTTAGTGCCAGCTTGTGCTGTATCTCCTGGCTCGGCAAAGCGATCAACCACTTTACCATTAATCGGGGCACGTAAAGTGGCATAACTTAATTGTGTTTCAGCCTGATTTAATCCTTGCTTTGCGGCGGTTAAATCAGCCTTTATGCTTTGGTTATCAGCTCTGCTCTTATCAAGGGTAAATTCAGAGGCTAATTTCTTCTTATAAAGCTCTTTAACGCGTTGATAGTTTTGATTCGCTTCTTTATGTCTAGCTGTCATCGCTTTCACTTGCTCACTTGCCTTGAGCACTTGTGAAGTTAAATCGTTTTGCTCTAAAGAAATGAGTACATCACCTTTTTTGATATTATCGCCGGCACGCACACTAATACTGTCAATTCTCGCTAAGATTCGAGAGGAAATTATCGTTGCTTGTTTGGCGGTTATGCTGGCGGAAACACCTTCGAAAATTGCACTTTTACTACGGGTAACTGTATAGCTATCATTACTTTCACCAACTAGAGAGGTTTGGTTTATTTCTGGGGCTATTTTGTCATTAAAGAACCCGGCTAACCAAGCAACCATGACTAATAACAATATCAAAGCGCTAGCAGGCCCGATAACTTTTTGTGATAACTTTTTGTTATGCTTGTTAGTTACAGGTGTTGATTGATTGTTGCTCATAATTGGAACCCTTGTAAAACCTTTATTGAAACTAAGCTTATTGTTAAAGCTTTTATTAATTACTGGTACTTGGCATCGCTATGTCAGGGGGCTGTTTTATCAAATACTAAAGAATAAACAATAGGCACAACGAGCAAGGTAAATATAGTGGAAGATATTATGCCGAAAATGATGGCAATGGCTAAGCCACTAAAAACGGGATCTAAGGTAATGATTAAGTTACCAAGGAGTGTTGTGCCTGCGGTTAATAATACAGGTCGCATGCGCACGGCCCCAGCTTGTAATAAGGACTCTTGTATAGTGGCACCGGTATGACGTGCTTGAGTTATAAACTCTATCAATATTAATGAGTTGCGAACCACTATGCCAGCAAGAGCAATCATGCCTATCATTGCGGTGGCGGTGAATAATACTGGCTCCGGTGCTCCTGAAATTTGTCGTTCACCAAATTGATTAAGTAAGAAAAAACCCGGCATAATGCCAATTACGGTTAAAGGGATGGCGGACATTATTATGCCTGACAATGCCGCAGAACCTGTCTGTATACGCAATACGACAAATATCGCTGAAAGTGCAAAAATAAAAGCCAGCCCCATATCGCGAAATACTCGAATAGTAATGCGCCATTCACCTTCACCGCTCCAAGATAAATCAATGTTTTGTGGTAGTTGCCAGTTTTGATTACCGCCACTATTCAAAAAAGTACGTGATTGCCAATCATTACCGTTTGTTCCATTGCTGTTAGTTTGAGCATTACTCTTTGCTGTGCTCGTGTTCATCCCAGTATCTGCACTCATATCGGCACTAATGTCTGCAATGACGGCAGCAGGTGTTCTGCCAGAGATATCAGCTGTTACATAAACGACAGGTCTTAAGTCTTTATGGTAAATGGCTTTTTCACTAATTTGTGGAATAAACTTGCCTAGTTCTCCCAGTGAGACCAGTGACTGTGGAGCAATATCAATGCCTTGAGGCGTGCTGTTTTGCACTATACCTGCTTGCCCTTTTATCGTCAGACGTTTTAAATCATTTAATGTCTCACGCTGTTTGATAGCGAGTCTAAGTTTAATCGCTAAAGGGGAAGCTTCGTCTTCAAAGTGCATATAACCTGCAATTTCACCTTGATTAGCAACACTAATAGCTTGATTTATGCTAGCCGTTGAAATACCAGATAAAGCCGCTTTATTTTTGTCGGTAATAAAACGAAGTTGCTGTTGGTCACTGCCCACTGTTGAGTCAACTTCAACAACAAAGGGCTCTTGTTTTAATCGGTTCTCGACAGTAACAGCAGCTTGTTGCAAGTCGCTATATTGGGTAAATTCATCGCCATAAAGCTCAGCAACTAAGGTGCTTAATACCGGTGGTCCAGGAGGTACTTCAACGACTTTAATTTTTACGCCGTTCTTACTGAACCTACCTAAGTGCTCTCTTAACCTGAGCACAATGCCGTGTGATTGATGTTGCCGTTTACTTTTATCAACTAACAATACTCTTAAGTCTGCCATATATGGAGCATGACGTTGATAATATTGGCGTACCATGCCATTGAAGTCGATAGGAGAAGGCAGACCGACATAACTCGCAACGCTAGTGATTTCAGCTAATTGCAGTACTTTATTTGACACCATTTTAGCCATTGCCGCGGTTTGTTCTAAGCTTGAATTTTCGGGCATATCAATAATTATTTGCACTTCATTTTTATTATCAAAAGGCAATAATTTAAGGGGCACTAAACGCATAACGGGTAACATAGCAGCGATGATAAAGATGAATAATACTAACCACAGCACTAATTTTCCTTTGCGTCGGTCTTCTAACAAAGGCGTTAACATTTTTCGATAAACACTATGAAACCCTTGCACTTGTTGTGTTTTACACTGGCTATCAAAATTTACAGGTTTTGCTTTAATGAATTTAGTCGCAAGCCAAGGGGTAACGAAAAAGGCAACCAATGTGGAACTGATCACGCTTAAAGGCACATTAAATGCCATCGGTGCCATATAAGGTCCCATCATGCCAGTAATAAAGGCGAGTGGCATAAAAGCGAGCACGATTGTCAACGTTGACATCAGCAGCGGTACTCTAATTTCATTGATGGCCGCGACTATTTTATCTTGTATTGTGCTTGCTTTATTTTTGAGTTTTTCAGTATTTAAATAACGCTCAATATTATCAACACCGGTAATAGGGTCGTCGACCAACAAGCCTAAGGAAAGTATTAGGGCAAATAAGGTAACGCGGTTAATTGTATAGCCAAAAATCAAATCTAAGGATAAAGTAATGCCGTAACAAATAGGTACGGCTAAACCAACAACAACAGCAGAGCGCCAACCTAAAAATACGCCAATAAATACCACCACAGTGAAAACAGCAAAAGTTAGACTTGTGGTTAAGTTATTAACTTTTTCATTTGCTGTTTCACCGTAATCCCGTAAAACTTCAGTGTGTACATTTTCTGGAAAAATTGCCTGTTGCAATTCTGCCATTTTGTCATGCACTGCTTTAGCAACCGTTACCGCATTACTGCCACGCTGTTTGGCAATGCTAATGGTAACCATAGGGTGGTCAGCACCACTTTGTAATCCAGCAGTTTCTTGATTAAAATCTATCCAAGCATAAGAGCGTTGCTCTTTGGGTCCATCAATAATGTTAGCAACTTCTTTTAATAAGATAATACTGCCATCAACAACACTAATTGGCGTTTCTTTTAGGGCTGTTATACTACGATAAACATCGCCGCTCTCTAGGCGAATGGATTGATTACTTAATACAATGTTGCCGTGATGCGCTAAGGTATTGGAAGCATTTATAGCATTGAAAATATCACTTATCGCTACTTTACGTGCAGCCATTTGTTCAGGGATTAAATTGACCTGAACTTCTCTGCTACGCCCACCAACAACCTTAACTTCACTCGTACTCTCAATTGCTTGCAGAAAAGTAGCCACTTCTTCAGCCAACCGGCGTAAACCGAAATCATCAATTTCTTCACTGTTAGTACTGTATAATGCCAGCATAACAATGGGCACGTCATCAACCTCTATAGGTTGTACTCGCCAGTTACTCACTATGGCAGGAATAATATTGCTATTAGCGTGCAATTTATTATAAGTATTTAATAAGGCTCGCTCACGATTTTCACCGACATGAAAACGTAAAGTGACAACGGATTGAGAATTGTTGCTGACAGAATAAACATGCTCAACACCTTGAACTTGTGTTAATAATTTCTCAAGCGGTGTGGTGATTAGCCGCTCTACTTGCCGCGTGCTAATACCCTGTGCATCAACAATAATATCTATCATAGGCACGACAATTTGTGGCTCTTCTTCACGCGGCGTAAAGTTAAGTGCTACAAGGCCAGCTAGTAATGATAATAAAAGAATAAATAGCGGTATTTTACTGCTGAGTACGCTGGAGATAAACTTTGCGGTGAAGCTGTTAGCTGTTTTCATAGTAATCTTTAATCTCGGCTGTTTATTTAACTCTTTACCGGGGAAACGCTAGGTATGACTAGTTGTTATTAGTACAAAATTTATCGTGTAAAACTTTAAGTAAACTTTCTACTTTTTCATTACTTATACGGTAGTAAATTGTTTGAGACTCTCTTCTGGTAGCAACTATTTCGCTGTCTCGTAATTTTGCAAGGTGCTGAGATAACGCTGACTGTGATAGATCAATTTGCTGATTTAAATCACCGACGGTTAATTCGTTTTCACTTAAACAGCATAGGATCATTAAACGATAAGGGTTGGAAAGTTGTTTTAGTATGGCGGCAACTTGATGAGCATTTTCGGTGAGTTGTTGCGGTTCAATATTCATAAAGAACTCATTTTGATAAATTGTCTAATTTCAGCTTACGCTTGTTTTCTAAATTAGTAAAGGCTAATATAAGATTTATTA
>Ga0114909_1001520_pt1 | contig 12758 bp, 15 predicted proteins | sample MalvireepMed_906_FD_87290 | JGI IMG/M metagenome (GOLD analysis project Ga0114909, IMG submission 87290) | Marine viral communities from the Global Malaspina Expedition - Malaspina viral metaG DeepMed_906 | ecosystem: Environmental > Aquatic > Marine > Oceanic | place: Mediterranean Sea...
GTTATTAAACTAGCTAGGAAGGGGACTTGGGAGGAATTTTAATGAAATAATGGCTGCGTATTAATAATACCCAGCCCAAGATTTATTAAGGTATAGTTGAAAATATAACTTAAAAGTAGACGTTAGCTATTAACTCTAGCGTTGGCTGCATCAACTAATTCTTTTGAACCAGACTGGATAGATGCCAAGTTAGCTGAAACTACCTTTTTAGGTAATTTACTGATCATTAGCGTACCCGTTTTTACTGAACCTTTATCGGCAGCAAATGCTAATAAGTTCTGACCATTACACTGAACACCATTAAAAATACTACGAATTTTTAATTTGTTAGTTTTTAAGAAAGAACGCATTCTTTTTTTATCATCGACAGCGACATAATCACAAACACTTTGCGCGACATTTTGAGCGTGTGCTTGAGGCATTGAGATAATAGAAGTGATAGTTAACGCTGTAAAAGTAGCAGCTAATAATAATTTTTTCATTTTAGTAACCCTAAAGTAGGAGATAGTTAGTAAAAGAAAAAACCACGGGGGATATACCTATCTTAGAGGTAACTCCGCTGTCATAGACTTAAGCCCTTAGACCGGTGGTTTTGCGTAACACGTTTTCGCGTGTCTTGCCTTTTCTTTGCGGCGGGCATTATCTACGACGCATATCGTAATTGCAAGTTTTAGTTTGCTTAATGCTTTATTTTTTTATGTAAATACAGGAAAGATAATTAATTTATCAGAAATTAATTATTAATGCCTTTAAGGAAGTCTTTTGAAAGATTAAGCCTATACTCAAAGGATGAAAGCTATATTCTTCTTCATGCTAATGGTGCTAATTACGCCTGTATCCTTAGCTGATGATAAGCCATTTTATCTGGCTGATGATCAAGACTTTGCTCCTTATGTTTATAAGAATGAGGAGGGCAAACGGGCGGGAATAATTTATGACATAGTGAAAGCGATTTTTTCTCGTATGGAGCAGGAACTTAAATATGATTTATTTCCATGGAAAAGAGCACAAAAGCTTGTTGAAGCAGGTATCGCCGACGCTTTGGTAACAATTCCTACAGAGCAACGATTAGATTTTTTGCTAGCGAGTGAGCCAATAATCATTCTTGATTTTACCGTTCATTACAGTAATGACAATCCAAAGCGAGAGCAAATATTAGCGATTAAAACCATTAAGGAGTTGATGCCTTTTCAGCTCATTGATTATCAAGGGGATGGTTGGGCAGAAAAGCACTTAAAAGACAATCAAGTTATCTGGGCACCTAGCTATACTAGCGCTGTTGGTATGTTAGCTTTGAATAGAGGAGATATCTTTTTAGATGATATATTATCGATTAAAGCCCATGTTAAAAGACAAATCAATAATGAGCCTAGACTTGAAAAGCAGCTATTAAATATTAAGCACGGCAGTAATGTTCTTTATACTGTGCCGTTATGTCTTTTAATTCGAAAAGATTCAAAATATATAGGTTTGATTAAAGAGTTCAACCAAACCTTGCAAGAAATAAAAATGAGTGGGGAGTACCAACGAATTATAAACAAGCATATTTTGTAAAATCTTTACTTTTGTTACAAGGTCAATTCTGCCTCATTTGATTCCGTTTAACTTTAAAATTGTACAATCAAGTGTATTGATAATGATGTTTTATCTACCTTGTCACCTAGCTTGGCAGTTAGGATTTAGTTCATTTCTATTTTGGTATTCTACTCAGTGCTATATTTTCATTACTTACTACTATTTCATATAATCTGATTTTACTATTAGCCTTGTATTTGCAAAATGTTCAATCGGCTATCAGGTAAACAAGTGTGAAATTTCACCAAGATGATTTTTAAAAGCTTGTTTATCTTTATGATTCCAGTACTATTCTTTTGAATAGGAACTAAAGGATTTGAAATGGATACTTCTTCGCTACTCATCAATGCAATGTTATATGTTTTTCTTCCTCTGTGGGGAATTGCAGGTTTTGTTGATTGGTGTTGTCATCGAGCAACAAAAATTGAGGTTACCTCCGGCATTAAAGAGTCACTTATGCATTCTTTAATGGGGCTGCAAATGGGCATTCCCATTATTCTTTGTCTACTTTATAACGTGAATGTACTAATTCTACTCATCTGTATAATTACATGGATTGCACATGAAGTTGTAGCCCATTGGGACGTTAGATATGCCAGCCCTAAGCGAGAGATTTCAATCTGGGAAATGCATGCTCATACTTATCTAGGGTCATTACCCTTGTACATGTTGATATCTATAATTGTCATCAACTGGGAAGTATTCCAGCAGCTCATTTCGTTTGATTGGAAAGGTAGTATGTCATTTATATATGTTGATGAACCGCATGGCACACCAGCATATTTACCCATTTATTTAGCTTTTATGTCTGTAGTTTGTATATTCCCCTATATTGAAGAAAATCTACGTTGTTTCAAAGCATACCTAAAAGAAGGAAAATAAGTGGACGTTTATATCACTAGCACAGGACATTATCTGCCAGGAAAAGCTGTTAGCAATGACGACATTGAAGATGTCTTAGGTCTAATCCATGGTAAAAATAGCCGCTTGAAAAACAAAATATTGAAATCTAATGGTATTTTACAGCGCCATTATGCAATCAATCATCAACAAGAAACACAGATATCAAATAGTGATATGGCAGCCAATGCCGGAAATAATTGTATCAATGATAGTTATTTATCTGCTGCAAAGCTTCAAATGTTAAGTTGCGCTACAAGCCAAGGGGACATGGTTCTCCCTGGTTTTGGTAGTATGGTTCAAGCTGCGCTTAATATTTCCGAAGTTGAACTCCATACCAGTCATGGTATTTGCTCAAGTAGCATGATGGCGCTTAAAGCAGCTTTCAACAATGTTAAGTGTGAAAGCAGTGAAAATGCTCTTGTAGTCGCCAGTGAACTAACGTCTCGCCTATTTAAAAACTCTAGATATGAGCAAATAGAGAGTAATGAAGTAGACTTTAATGCTGAATTTTTACGCTGGATGTTGTCTGATGGTGCAGGTGCATTCTTACTAGAAAACCAGCCAAGACCTACAGGAAGTAGTCTTCGCATTGATTGGATAAAAAGCTTTTCTCATGCGAATCTTTTTCCTGTTTGCATGTCTGTTGGCCAAGCAAAAAATGAAGAAACGAAAACATGGCAAGACTATCATTCATACGCTGAAGCAGAAAAAGCTGGCGCTCTAATGTTACGACAAGATGTTAGGTTACTCGATAATATTGTTTCGGTAGGCGTGCAAGGCTTTTTAAAGTTAATTTCTCAAGGTGATGTTGAACCAGATAAAATAGATTATGTTTTGTGTCACTTCTCATCCAAATATTTCAAAAGTAAGATCTTTGATATGCTTGAAACAGCAGGCGCAAGTATTCCAGAACATAAGTGGTATACCAATTTATATGAGCGAGGGAATACCGGTTGTGCATCAATATTCATTATGCTTGATGAATTTATCAAAACACATGAGTTGACAGCTGGCGAAACAATTTTTTGCATGGTTCCTGAAAGTGGTCGGTTTAATTGTGCATATATGCACTTAACTGTTGCAGGGTAATTTATAATGGAAGATATGGTGTTAACCAAGTTAGGGCAGCAATGTTTACAGTCACTACTAAAAGTATGGTTAGATTTTGATTTAGGGATGAATAAGATTTCGATTGTTAATCGCTTAGAGCGGGGTAAATTAAGCCTAGAAGATTATCAAAAACTATTACTTAATTTACGCCAGCAAGTGATCGAAGGCTCAAGGTGGATAAGCCGAAGCGCTTCTAGTTTTGACCGTGACTATTCAGATGTAAGATCTACAGTGATTAAGCATGCATCTGATGAACATCGAGACTATTTATTATTAGAGTCTGATTATGTTTCAGCAGGTGGAAATATAATAGATATACAGTCAGCTAAAAAAAATACGGGTTCAGAAGCATTGCATGGTTTTCTTATGTATAGAGCAAGCCAACCTAACCCTGTTGATTTAATAGGCGCAATGTGGATTATTGAAGGGCTAGGTAATAAAATGGCAACTAAGTGGTCAAAGTTTATCAATGGGCAATTTACATTTAGCCAACACGCTACATCTTTTATGGATTATCATGGCGAAAATGATGAACATCATATTGCAGAGCTTTATCAACTTATAGACCGTGTCGCAACATCAACAAAGAATGTTGATGATATCATTCGAACAGCCAAAGTAGTTGCTAAGTTATATCAAATGCAATTAGAAGAGGTTGATAATGTCTAAATCAAACCTTAGCCCTTATTTACAAGCGATCAGTGTTGATAATTCATTACCAATAGAAAGTGCAGCAGTTGAACTCTGGGTGCAAGATCTGGGTAATAGATTTCGCTGGGTACTAAGGCCATTATTACAATTTTTCTTCGCCATGTTGTTACACATTGTATGGTTTATTAAACGTTTACCTTTACCTCAATTTAGTGCACATAATTTTTTGCAAAAAACGATTTGTTGGTTCTGTACTTATTTCGTTTCACCAGAAGCTAATTTGTTAATTTTACGCCACTTTGCAACTGAATCTAACATCCTTAACTTTTTGTCAGAAAATTCAGGGCATGAACATAGGGTTAATCTTTATCCTAAAAAAATTAGCGATATGTTAAGCAATACTTTCGTAAATCATGATGAAGAACTTTTTGATTGTTTTATAAAGCTAGGTAATAAAAAGCAGGTATCAAAAGAAGTCGAAAAGCAGAAATATAAATGGACTAGTTGGCGCTCCATTGAAATGAGTGAGTTTTCAATAAAGAAAAAGGCTACTCAAATATTAGACTTTGAAACTTCACATGCTCTATTTATGTGTTTGTTTTGCTTCTTACTTAAGAAAGATGAATATCGTGATGCGATAAATGGCTTTAACTTAGATCAATCTATTGCTATTAGAATTGGGCAAATTATAGATGAGCCAACACTTACTGAATATGCGTACAACAAATACCCTCAATACTTAGTTGGCCCTTGGAATTTGGGGCAACGTTTTTTAATGCATGGTTTTTTCACTGAGCATTTATATGCTCGACTAGAAGAGATTCGAAAATCTCAACAGGAAAATGAACATTAAGCATAACCATACAACTAGTTAATGAGCTAAATTGGATTTTTAGGAATGAAATTGTATAAATTCAACCGTAGGCTTTTTGCTCTTTTTATCTTATTTTCAGTGATTAACCCGTGTTACTCAATCCCACAAGCCCCATGGAAATTACGCCATAATGGAGAGGGTATAGAGTTATATACTCGGGAAGTTATTAATTCAGATTATTTGCAAGTTAAAGTTCATGCCATATTTCCTGTGTCATACGGTAATTTATTAGCCCAATTTGGTAATGATGATAAATGTTGGAAATGGGTTGAAAACTGCCTAAGTGTTAAATTGCTTAAACAAGTCTCAGTTGATGAAAAAATCATTTATTCAGTTTTAGCTATGCCTTGGCCTTTGACTAAACGAGATTTTGTATTTCGCTTAGTTAAGCGATTAGATACACAAAAAAGTTTGGCTACACTATCATTAAGTCCAGCAAGCGGAATTTATAAAACAACAGAGCACATTAGGGCAAAATCAACAATAACTTACCGTCTAGAGTCGTTATCTGCTAATTCAAGTTCCCTTTCTATTCTTATGCATACTGAATTTGGAGGAACAATGCCTGCGATATTAATTAATTCCAATTTAGTTAGTTATTATTTAAATGAAATTAAAGAGTTAACTAAGTTACTTGAAAAAAACGATTTCACATCAACACATAATAGAAAGGATACTTAACTAGCAAGTAAACGTTGGTAGTTAATAAAACTTATCATGAATAAACCTCAAAAAAAAATTAGCCTAAATTTATTTAAATTAGCCCGAAAAACCGCTATATCAATAACAACTCTTCTATTATCCACTTGTCTCAATGCAGAAGATCGCCTCTTAGAAACTGGGCAAGATTATTGTGCAGCAATCGATAATTCAACACCAACAGTACTGTCTGAATACCTTTCTCCCTTTGAGGCAAAAATGAAAAGCACTACAGGGGTATATATATTAGAACAAGGTACTGAAGCAATGTTTTCTAGGGCATGGCTTAGTGACCATGCTGAAAAAACAATAGATGTTCAATACTTCATATTTTCGGCAGATAACATAGGCTTGATAGCCGTTGACTATCTCGTTAGGGCTGCAGAGAGAGGTGTTAAAGTTAGGCTGTTAGTCGATGACATCATGGTTGATGCCAAAGGTGATGAATTATTGAAGTTAGCAGCACATGAAAATTTATCAATCAAAATTTATAACCCAATGGCTAATATTGGCAAAAATATTTTCGATAAAGTCGTTAACTTAGCGACAAATTTTCACGGTTTAAATCAACGCATGCACAATAAAACTTTTACAGTTGATAGTAAGGTGTCAATAACAGGAGGTAGAAACGTAGCTGATGAATATTTTGGTTATGATCATGAATACAATTTCAGAGATCGAGATGTACTGTTATTAGGTGGAATGACAACTGACATTCAAAGTTCGTTTAACCTTTTTTGGGAAGATGCTTTAAGTGTCTCTGTTGAGAAATTAGTGAGTAGTAAAGATAAAAAAAATACTAACTATAATGCACTTCATCAATATGCTTGTAACCCAGAGAATTTCGTCACTGAGGTTAGAAATCAAATAAGCAATCTACCTACTGTTTTCAAAGATATTGAACAAATGGGAGACTTGCATTGGATTGATGGGGTTGAATACGTTTCTGATGTGCCAGGTAAAAATGATAGTAGTAAGTTTTTAGGTGGTAGTGGTTTATCTACTCAACGTCTGATTGAGCTTTTACAAAAAGCTAAAAAATCTGTCACAATTCAAACGCCTTATTTAGTCACGACTGATTTAGGTAAAAATCTATTAAAAACACTCGTTGATAATGGTGTTGAAGTAAAAATACTAACAAATAGTTTAGCTTCAAACGATAATTTAGAGGCATTTAGTGGCTATCAAAGAGATAGAAAAGCGCTGCTAAAAACAGGAGTGAAAATCTTTGAATTTAAACCTGATGCGAAAATCAGACAAAAAGTCATGGCTGAGGTAATGCAAGGTAAGTTGCAAGATATGCCAATATTTGGCTTACACGCAAAATCTATGGTCATTGACGATGATATTACTGTAATTGGCACATTTAATTTTGACCCACGAAGTGCAAACCTGAACACGGAAAGCATCACTATCATCCCATCAAGAAAGGTATCGATAAGTGTTAAAGCGGGTATGTTAGAAGAGATGCAACCGGAAAATGCTTGGCAAACTACCCTTGAATGGAACCCCGATGGCGAAGAAAGTATGTTAAAACAATTAGGAGTTAAGTTAAGAAGAGTCGTGCCAAAGAACATCCTTTAGTTGTTGAATTATGCCATTCACGCCAATACACATGGGACCCGGAATCTTTATTAAATCATTGCTGCAAAGCAGTTTTAGTTTAATGGTATTTGGCTGGACGCAGATTGTTATGGATATTCAGCCGCTCATTGTTTTGATTTCTGGCGAAGGTCACTTACATGGTTTTACCCACACCTATGTTGGCGCAATATTAATTGCCATTTTTGCAGCGTTTACTGGGAAATACTTATCAGAGTTCGGCTTGAAAATACTGAGGATTTCTAAGAGTGACAATCCCATCTCAATTGTGTGGTGGGTGGTGTTCTTAAGTGCTTTCATTGGCAGTTTTAGTCATGTTTTACTTGATAGCATTATGCATTCAGATGTTGAACCATTCTTTCCTTTTACCTTAGATAATCAGTTTTTGGGATTGATTTCAGTGCCGATGTTACACAAGTTGTGTTTATATAGTGGTCTAGTCGGTGCTGCTATTTACTACGGAATTAATTGGCGATTGAAGGGAGAAGCTAAGTGAAAAAAGTAATAGTCCTTGGTGGATATGGAAATTTTGGTAAAAGGATTGTTGAGAACCTTACCAGTATTGAAGGTATAACAATACTCATTGCTGGTAGAAACTTAAGTAAATCGTCAGCACTAGTGGAAAATCTAGAAAATACTTCAGCCGCTAAGTTAGCGCCATTAGTCATAGATATTTTCGCTGATGATTTTAAAGAGCGATTAGTTACCCTATCACCTGACCTTGTTATTCATACCAGTGGTCCTTTTCAAGGGCAAGACTATCGAGTGCCAACAGCATGCATTGAATGTGGCGCTCACTACATTGACTTAGCTGATGATAGAAGATTTGTTTGTGATATTGCTGAGTTAGACAATGAAGCAAAAGATAAAGGTGTATTAATCGTAAGTGGCGCTAGCTCAGTGCCAGGCTTGTCGTCAGCCGTGATTGAGCGCTTTCAAAATCAATTTAGTACCATTGACTCTATTAATTTAGCTATTGCTCCGGGGAATAAAGCAGAACGTGGATTAGCAACAGTTGAAGCAATTCTATCTTACACAGGACACCCTCTGAATGTATTTAAAGATGGACGTTGGCAAGATGTTTATGGCTGGATGGATTCTAAAGTAAATGACTTCGGTGGCTTTGTTGGCAAGCGGCACTTAGCGAATGTAGATGTCCCCGATTTAGAATTGTTTCCTAACCGATATGATGTAACGCAGCAAGTTAGCTTTCAAGCAGGCTTAGAGCTTTCACTATTGCATAAAACTATGGTGGGTATGGCCTACCTTTCAAAAATTGGTTTAGTAAAGAATTGGGCACAGTTATCAAAAGCTATCGTAAGCACCAGTAATATATTCCTTCCCTTTGGCAGTGATAAAGGAGCAATGGAAGTACTTATCTGTGGTAAGGGTAATGATGGTAACGCGAAAAAAATAAAGTGGACCTTGTATGCACCAAAGGGCAATGGCCCTTATATTCCAACGCTTTCCACTATTATTTTAGCAAGAAAACTTTTAAGTGGTGATAAGCAAAGCTCTCAACAGGAAACAGGCGCTAAATCGTGTGCAGGTATGTTTAAATTAAGTGAATTCGATACTTATTTTGATGCGTTAGGTATTCACTATGAAGAACAATTGTTTTCAGAAGGGATAAGGGAGAAAGGATGATGGAATACTATTTAATCCTTAAATTGATTCACATTCTAGCTGCTGTTGTTGTAACAGGCACTGGCGCTGGAATTGCCTTTTTTATGTTTATGGCTAATAGATCTAACAATGCTCAAGCAATTTATATAACGGCCAAGCATGTAATTTTGGGCGATTGGATTTTCACTACACCTGCTGTGATTACCCAAATAATAACAGGGATACTTTTGATGAACATACAAGGTTATTCATTTTCAGCACCTTGGTTTTATTGGGTTGTGGGGCTATTTTCTTTCATCGGACTCTGTTGGTTGCCTGTACTTCGTATTCAATACAAGCTACGGGAGTTAGCCAAGATATCTGTAGATTCAAACTTAGTTACACCGGAATTTAAGTCACTAATGAAAACCTGGACGCTGTTAGGTATTCCAGCTTTTACAGCAATAATAGCTATTTTTTGGTTAATGGTTTTCAAGCCATTTCCTGTTGCTTAGGAATTAACTATGAAACAAAATAGCCAAGAAAAGTTATATAAAGCTGCGATATATTCATTGGCTTTTTTGTGGGTTTTTACAGGGCTAACCTCCATTTATTTCTCCCCAGAGATTGGTTTTGAAATTCTAGCAAGTGCCAATATCACAGGTTCAATGGCAGGCTTTTGTGTTTATGCTGGAGGTGCTTTAGATATAGTACTTGGGCTTTGGCTTATAACCTCAGTAAAAACAAAGTTATGCTGTATTGTGCAAGTAGCAGTAATAGCGCTCTATACGATAATTTTAACCGTTGTTGATGCGAGTTTTTGGTTACACCCATTCGGGCCAATAACTAAGAATATTCCTATTGTTGTTTTGATTGGTTATGTTTACATAGCAAGTGTTGATACTATTTCTAATAATGCTAATACCCCCTCAATCAACACCCCATAACTTAAATAATTAGTTTAAATCAAAAACGAAGAGGCCAACCTTGTCATCACTACAAATTGCAAGATTCATTATTTCTTTTAGTTGGTTATATCATGGGATTTTTCCAAAACTTATTCATATTGCACCTTTAGAAAAAGCAATGACTGCCAGCATTGGTTTATCGAACGAGCTTTCATATTTAGTTACTAAGTCAGCGGGTGTTGGAGAGGTTATTTTCGGAATTTTATTCTTCATTTTTTATCGCAATAAAACGATAGTTTTATTAAACATTATCGGACTTTCTGGCTTATTATGTTTTGTCGCAATATTACAGCCTCAACTACTAATTGAAGCCTTTAACCCTGTTACCACCAATATTGCCTTAATTGGTTTTAGTTTGATTTTACTTGTCGAATTAAAGGGCGAGCTAAAGAAAGAAATAAAAAATGAGCACAGAAAGGAGAAGGTATGATTGTCGAAAAGTATCCTCCTAACGTTGATGTAAATGACTGTGTGATATTATTTGACGGTATCTGCAAGCTTTGTAATGCTTGGAGCAAATTCATCATTAAATATGATAACCGTCAGCGCTTTAAACTATGTAGCGTACAATCTCCTGAAGGCCAGAGCATACTAGCGCATTTTAATATGCCAACGGACCATTTTGATACGATGCTGTATGTTGAAGGTAACCAATATTTTGATAAAAGTGATGCATTTTTAAATGTTGTAAATAAGCTTGGATTCCCATGGCGCATATTATTTGTATTCAAAATAATCCCAACGGCAATAAGAAACTGGCTTTATGATCGTATAGCTCTAAATCGGTATTCATTATTTGGTAAATACGATAGTTGTATGATGCCTAATAAAGAAAATGATGATAGGTTTCTAAAGAACAAGGCTTAATTAAATCGGCAATTGCGTAAGGTACATAACTTAGATTCATACATGGCTTTATTGTTCTAATTGTTCATTAATTTTCCCTAAGCGATCTTGAATTGTACTTCGGTCATTTCCACTCATTTCTAACCATAAATTATACGATTGCTGCGCATCAGAATATCGCTCTTCTTGTAACTGAAGATCTGCGAGAAGTTTTAAGCTTTCGATATGATCATCATGCTTCAATATTGACTGTTTTGTCGCTTGTTCTAAATAGGAAATTGCCTTCAAGTTATGTTGGCCTGACATTGCCATCAGTACACCGATAAATCGTGAAACATAAGCAGTTTCATATATCGTGATAGTTTTAATTTCTTTTAACGCTAAAATAGCTTCATCAATTTTACCGTTTTGATAAATTTGAAAAGCATCACTTACGGCATATTTTACTTCAGGATCTAGTTCTTGAGCCTTCTCAACTGCACGCTTTCGAATAGGGGCTTTTTCTTTAGCAACAAAACTAGTGTTTTCATCCATTAACTTAAGACATTTTCTTACCAATGATGCATATGTTGCAGACAATGGCTCAACTTTGATACTCACGTTATATGGCGCTTCTTTTCGCTTCATATCAACATGTAATGGTTGGCCCATTGTGATTTGATGAAATGCTAGTTGTGCGTCATCTATTGTTGGTGCAAATAAAAAGTGATTTCGTTTAATGGTATCTTGCTGCCAACTGTCTTTACTAGCAGTCAGTGTCCCTGTTTTATATATAACGTCAGCTATTTCTTTCGCCCAATAACGACTGTTCTCATCAATATAAAGAGATTTGATTTGAAAGAATGGTAAAACTAACCCGTCATCATCAGTAATTAGGCTTAGTTCTCCTGAATAAGTATTGTAAAAATCATCATCAGCGCTAAAAGTTAATTGACAAGATGTGGCACTGGTAATTTCTGAAGCAGATTTTAGATATCGACCAAAATGAAACTTACCTGTGTTATCTCGTATATCGAATTGGAACTTACTTTTAAGTTCAACAGACTCTGGAACAGTTAATTCTGCATATACATTTGATGCCAATAATAGCGAGAAGAGCAAAGTCCTTTTTTTCATGTAATTTCCATTCTTGTTATTTTGGATGTTAGCTTAACCTAGTCTGCTAGATTGATACAGCTAACACTAGGATAATTCTAGCAATTGTCTTCTTGTGGAATTCAAGATAGGCTACCCCTTATAGCATTACCCATTTAACAAGGATGTACGATGAAATACCTTACCCTCATTGCATTAATCACTTACTCTTTTGTAGTCAGTGCTAATACTCCGCTACCTAATAATCGCCATATTTCAATCGTTGGAAAAGCCCAATTAAAAGCTAAACCAGATACCGTTGTTGTACATATGGAAGTAGAAAGCTTGCAATCTGAAAGCGCATTAGCCAAGAAAGATGTGGATGAGCGCATTAATAATTTTTTATCTGGACTATCTGATTTTAGTATTAATGAAGATAACGTTTCAGCATCAAACTTATCAGTTCAACCTCAATATCACTACGCAGAAAATGGCAAAGAGATATTAGATGGATACCGTGCAACCAGAGACTTAAAGGTGACATTTAAGGATATTAGTAAGTTAAACTCATTTATGGATTTTGCTCTTAGCACTAAGGTAAGCCAATTAACAAATATCGAATTTAAATCATCAGAAGAAGAAGCACTAAAAAGTGAAGTGTTGGCTCTGGCTGTTGATAATGCAAAACAACAAGGACAAAACTTAGCACAAGCTTTTGGAGCAAAGTTAGGAAAAATTTACAGTATTAATTCTTCTTCAAATAGATTTAGAAATGCCTATGGTGCTAATGATGATATTGAACGAATTGAAGTGTCTGGTGTTCGCTTTAATAAACCATCGAAGCCTGGAAA
>Ga0114909_1001525_pt1 | contig 12700 bp, 14 predicted proteins | sample MalvireepMed_906_FD_87290 | JGI IMG/M metagenome (GOLD analysis project Ga0114909, IMG submission 87290) | Marine viral communities from the Global Malaspina Expedition - Malaspina viral metaG DeepMed_906 | ecosystem: Environmental > Aquatic > Marine > Oceanic | place: Mediterranean Sea...
ATACTAAACCTGATGCTTTTAATACATCTGCTTCAAAACCATCATCAGTTAGCTGAACAATTTTATCGCTCATTTTTCTCTCCGTTGTTTGTGGCTCAAACGCCAATTAAGGGTAATTATACCTTTATTAAATGTTTTTCCAATACCGTTTTATCCGACATTAGTAGTAATTAAGTGACTCGGTTAAATTAATTGTTTAATTAGACAACTATTTTCTGACAATAATGTTAAGCTAGCGCCATGAAAAAAACACATTTAACCGAAACAAAATTCGCTGACCTAAATCTTGCTCCGCAAGTAGTGACCGGATTAGAGGCCATGGGCTTCGACTATTGCACGTCTATTCAGGCAAAATCTTTACCCGTATTGTTGCAAGGCACTGATATTGCAGGCCAAGCACAAACAGGTGAAGGAAAAACTATTGCCTTTTTAGCCGCTACTTTTCATCATCTTCTACAAAAAGAAGCGCCAACACACAATCAACCGCGTGCCTTAATTATGGCACCAACGCGTGAATTGGCTATTCAAATACATAAAGACGCCATTGAAATGGCCAAAAGCACTGGTTTACGTCTTGGTGTTGTATATGGGGGCGAAGGTTATGAAAGTCAACGCCAAACCCTAGAAAAAGGCGTTGATATTTTAATCGGCACCTGTGGTCGCTTAATTGATTACATGAAGCAAGGTGTTTATAACCTACAAAACATTGAAGCCATTGTGCTTGATGAAGCCGATCGTATGTTCGACCTAGGTTTTATTAAAGATATTCGTTATATGTTTAATAAAATGCCGCCTGCTACCGAACGTTTAAGCATGCTGTTTTCAGCAACACTGTCATTCCGTGTTAAAGAGCTTGCTTTTGACCATATGAATGAACCAACCAGTGTTGAAGTAGCTCCTGAACAAAAAACCAATACTCGCATCAGCGAAGAGCTTTTTTATCCTTCAAATGAAGATAAAATGGCTTTATTGCAAACTCTAATTGAAGAAGATTGGCCAGAAAAAGCCATCATTTTTGCTAATACTAAACATGTTTGTGAAAAAGTTTATGATCACCTTGTAGCTGATAAATTAAGAGTTGGTCTACTTACTGGTGATGTACCACAAAAGAAACGTAATAAGATACTCGAATTATTTGCTGAAGGCAGTGTTGATATTCTAGTTGCAACTGATGTTGCTGCACGTGGTTTGCATATCCCTAGCGTAACTCATGTATTTAACTTTGATTTACCTGATGATTGTGAAGATTACGTGCATCGTATTGGCCGTACAGGTCGTGCAGGCGCTACTGGCCATGCCATTAGTTTAGCATGTGAACAATATGTATTTAACTTGCCGGCGATTGAAGAGTATATCGACCATGAGTTACCTGTTACTAAGTATGATAGTGAAGCTTTATTAACAGATTTACCTAAGCCAAAACCTCGTCAACGTCGACATAGACCTGGCGCAGGTAGAACGGGTGGTAACCGTCAAGGTGGCCGTACTCAAGGTAGAACAAATAATCGTGGTGGTAACAGTAACTACCGTGGAAATCGCAACTAAAGCAGCGATTGATGCAAAGCTCTCAATTAGATATCTCGGGAGCTTTAAATAGCAAAGTGGAAGTATTGATGATCAAGTCTAACTCAATCCCTAAGTATGATGAACAACATTATGCCGTGGTAGATTTAGGCTCTAACAGCTTTCATTTAGCTATTAGCCAGCTAAACAGTAATAACGGCTTAACTATCATTAATAAAGTTAAGCAAAAAGTACGTTTAGCCGCTGGGTTAACCAGTGATAACCTGCTTACAACTGAAGCAATGACTCGCGGTTTACTGTGCCTTGAGATTTTTGCTGAACACCTTTCCTCTATTCCTAAAGAAAACATCATTATTGTTGCCACTGCCGCATTACGAATTGCGCGTAACAAAGATGATTTTATCAATCAAGCTAACTGTATCTTACCGAGAGAAATTCAATTACTCAGTGGAGAGCAAGAAGCAAGTACTATATATGCTGGTGTTGCTTATACTGATAAAGAAAATGTAGAACATTCTATTAAGCACAAAACGCGCTTAGTACTCGATATTGGTGGTGCGAGCACTGAAATAATTGTTGGTGAAGGTAATAGTGCTAATAAATTAGTAAGCCTTAACATTGGTTGTGTCAGTTTCATTAATCACTACTTCGCTGATAGTCTGTTAACTGATACTAACTTCAAACAATGTATTGAAGCAGCCAGTGATGAAATAAGAACGGTTAGCCAAGCATATAAAAAATTAGGCTGGCAATCGGCTTTGGGTAGCTCAGGTACTATGCAAGCAATGGCCGAAATTTTAACCTTTCAACACAAACCTGCAATTATTACCTTAGCATTTTTACAAGAAGTAAAACAAAAGCTCATTGATTGTAAAACAATTGATAATATTACCATTGAAGGCTTACGCAGCGATCGCAGTGCGGTATTAGCCAGTGGTTTAAGTATTTTAATCGCATTATTTAATGAACTAGCAATAACAAGTATGCAACTCTCTACAGGAGCGCTGCGTGAAGGGCTATTAAGTCAATTACTACCCGACGCACACATAATTAAGTAATCCCCCTATGTGAAATGCCTGTTGTTAGTATGACCTACCTTTAAACAACAAATGCCTGAAATACCAAAGTGCTATTGGAACCTCAACAACCCCATAACTAATAAAAGTAAACCAGAACCAATTCACTTGCATGTTTAATTGCATAAAAGCGAGCTCAAATTCTTGCCCTGAGTCCCAATATTTAATGCCGACAATAAGCAAAGCTAACCCTGAAGCAAAAATATCACAAAAGGCGACTTTATTAAGGTCTTTACCAGCGAGTTTTGGGTATACCGATAAATAGGCAACCAGCAAGATCACAGTATTTAATGCGACAATAGCTAATTCATAACTAGTCATTTTCTCACCCCTATAATCTTTCTAAACACGTCTTCCCCCAAAACTCATTACTTTTACACTGTAATTTCCAGCCTAACCTAACTAATTCTTTACGAATATAACGATTACTTAAACCATGTCCAAAGACGATAATATTTTCCTGATTTTTGGCCAATTTATCTAGTTCATCTGCCGCTTGTTTGGCTCGAAATTTCGCCGATTTAAACGACTCAACATTGCTACTCATTCCCTTAGAAATACCTAACATCCATAAGAACCGTGTAATAAGCAGCCATGTATATGCCCTTAATTGAAACGGCAGTTTATATCGTGGAATATGCATTTCTCGTAACACTGGCCACTGCTGCTCTGGCACCTTATTCATATATAACTGCGCTGACTGCACAGCTCGCTTTAGGTCACTTGATATAACGTAATGTTGATTAAATGGCTTGGAGCTACTCTTTATTGGTTTACTCCTTTTATCAACATAAGCATGGTTATAACTCTTTACCCATAACCCATATCCTGCAGCAGACAATTTTTCTCCACCTCTTCCCACAATAGCTGCTGTTGGCTTACCATGTCGTACAAGCACTATTTCCATCCGAGTTTCTCTCTACTTTATAAATTTTTGTTATTTGAGCCGGTATTACGTGAAATGATTTATTCACTTTCTGTGAGTGTTAACACTCCTGATTGACAAGCCTGCAATAATTCGTCGCTTAACTGTTTATCACTTAACGCCCGAGCAATAGCCAAGCCACCAATCATTAAAGCAGTACTCTGCAGTGCATGATCTTTATCCGTTATAGACCGTTGCGCTAGCTTAATGAATCGATTGAATGTTGCAGTGTAAGTGCTTTTAACCTTTTCATCTTGTTGATTAATATCAGAAACTAAAAATGCTAATGGGCAAGGTTGTTGTAATTTATCATCCCTATGTTCAGAGCTTAAATAAAACTCTGCATAATGCGCCATATGCAAGCTTTCATTATCAGGTGTGCGCTGATAAGCGACCTGTGCTGCCTTATTAATGGCCTGAGCATATAAGTCACTTTTAGAAGAAAAGTGACTATAAAAAGCACCTCGAGTTAACTCAGCTTTTTCCATCACCTGATCAATTGATATTTTTTCAAAACCATGATGAGTAAAAAGCATTGCAGCGCTTGCTAAGATTTTATCCTTTGATTGTTCTTTATGGGTTACCTGCCAAGCCATAAGCTACTCTTGTATAACAGTGGAATTATCTCTCAGTATTTCACATTTTTAAAATATGTTCTTGAACATATTTTAATTTACTCTAGCTTACCCATAGCTTTACAACTTATGGAGAAATAAATGCGCAATAATTCTGTACATATCTATGGCCCTAGCTTTTCAAACTTTGTTCGCACGGTAATGCTAGTGTGTGAAGAAAAACAGATAAAATATACCTTCGGCTTTGAAGTAGATGGCATTGAAATTGGCTATAAAAGCGAAAACCATTTCGACTTACATCCTTATGGTAAATTGCCTGTTTTAATAGATAATGGCTTGATACTACCTGAAACTGCGAGTATTTGCCGTTATTTAGATGCTAAGTTCAATGAGAACAATGCCGTGAAATTACAGCCCGAGAGTTTATTGGATTTCACTCGACATGATGCACTATGTGCAATTATTTCTATCGACATAGATAGAGTATTAATGCGTAGTTATTTATTAGAATTTGCCTTCCCTAAAGGCAAAAGTGGTCAAGTTCGCCTTGAACAAGTTAAAGAAGTGCAACCACAAGTAGCAAAAACACTCGACGTTATAACAAGCTTATTAGATAGCCATAGTGACATGCTAGCAGGAGAAAACTTAACGATTGCTGATGCGCTTCTTGCCCCCATGTTAGCTTATTTATCATGCCTACCTGAAGGTTTTAACTTATTGCCTGATTACCCGAAAGTGGGTGATTACCTGACAAAACTAATGAAGAGGCCTTCATGCCAGAAAATATTACTAGAAAAGCAATTTAACCTATAACCAGCCCTTACAAAAAAGCCTCTCCGAGTGTAATACTCTAGAGAGGCTAGTATAGTCACGGTAACTTACTTAATTGCCTCTTCTTTTAGCCAATGTGCAACTTGCTTGGCAAAATAAGTTAATATGCCGTCTGCGCCAGCACGCTTAAAAGCTAAAAGCCCTTCCATTACACAAGGTTTTTCAGCTAACCAGCCATTTTGAATAGCTGCCATGTGCATAGCATACTCACCACTAACTTGATAAGCGTAAGTTGGTACTTGAAAGGTATCCTTGACACGACGTACGATATCTAAATACGGCATGCCGGGTTTTACCATGACCATATCGGCACCCTCAGCGATATCTTGCGCCACTTCATGCATGGCTTCATTGCTATTCGCGGGGTCCATTTGATAGGTATGTTTATTACCACCTTTAATATTGCCTGCTGAACCGACAGCATCTCGAAAAGGTCCATAATAATTTGAAGCATACTTTGCCGAGTAGGCTAAAATTTTTGTGTTAACAAAGTCATTTTCTTCTAAACCTTGACGGATAGCGCCAACACGGCCATCCATCATGTCAGAGGGAGCGACTATATCAGCGCCCGCTTCTGCATGTGATATGGCCTGCTTTACCAGTATCTCTTTAGTAATATCATTAACAACATAACCAGATTTTCCGGCTTTATTGTCATCACTTTCACTTAGAATGCCATCCTGTCCATGGGTCGTAAATGGATCAAGCGCTACATCAGTAATAACAGCTAACTGTGGAAATTTTGCTTTTAATGCACGTACGGCTCGTTGCGCTAAGCCTTCAGGGCTATAAGCTTCCTCAGCCATTAATGACTTTTTATCCGCCGGTGTAACTGGGAAAATAGCAATAGCTGGGATGCCCAAATCTACTAACTCTTGCGCTTCTTCAAGTAATAAATCAATACTTTTACGCTCAACACCAGGCATTGAAGAAATGGCTTCTCGCTGATTTTCACCCTCAAGTACGAAGACTGGATAAATAAGATCATTAACCGTTAATTGTGATTCTGCCATTAAACGACGTGTACTATCATCAACACGCATACGGCGCATACGACGAGCGGGAAACTGCCCGAATGAGCTAATTCCTTGGTGGTTCATAAGATTTTTCCTAATATTATTTCTTTAAAAACTATTACTTAATGATCACGTTATCGTTAGGTTCTCTCTCGATAAAATCATGTAAGACACTTTGATTTCGACCATTGTGCTTAGCTTGATACAAAGCTTTATCTGCTCCAGCAAAAATTTGCTCAGGAGTAATTTCTTTTTCTTGCTTATAAGTACTAATCCCACAACTAATCGTCAGTGGGATGTCAGTGTCTTGATAATGAAAAGCTTGCTCGTTAACCGCGTTACGTAACTGTTCAGCTAACAGCAACGCTCCTTGAGTCTCTGTATCAGGCAAAATCAAACAAAACTCTTCACCGCCGTATCTAAAAGCTTTATCGGCTGAACGTTTTAAACTTTGCTTAATAAATTGACTCAACCATATTAGACATTGATCACCCGCTAAATGTCCGTAGTTATCATTCACTGACTTAAAGTGGTCAATATCAATAACCACCAAACTTAATGGTGTTAGATTACGACGGCTACGACGGTATTCTGCTTGAATCTTTTGGTCATAAAAACGACGGTTATGCAAGCCGGTTAGCTCATCTAAAATATTTTTCCGCTCCAATTCTTGATTGGCACTTTCAAGCTCTTGCAGAGCAATATGAAGTTCCAAAGTACGTTCTTGTACTCGCTCTTCCAGCAAATCTTGGCTTTCTTGTTGCTTGACTTCAGAGGCTTTAAAAGCATGTTCAGCAGCGTTAACATTAGCTAGAGCTTTTTTTAACTGATTTTGCATATGCTGATATTGGTGGCGAAAGTGCCTATTAAAATAAAAAGCGGCAATAAGTGCAGTAAGTGCACCGACAACTACACCAATGGCAAACCATGGGTAAGTCTCTTTATCTTGCACTGACACAGGAGAATTAGCCGCACTTATACTGGCGAATAATAAAAAGACTAAGCCAACCAACAGCGCTACAATTTTGTAATCATTAACTCGCTTCATTTAAATTAAATACCTGACGTGCATTTAGGCTAGTTTGGCAAGCAATATGCTCAGGGTCAATACCCATTAATTGACTTAACTCTTTAAGTATATAGGGTAAGTAACTTGGTTCATTTCGACTGCTTTTAGGTTTAGGTCTAATCGTTCTTGGTGTTAAATAAGGAGCATCTGTTTCAATGAACAAACGTTCTAGTGGGATCATGTTAACTATATCCCTTAATGCTTGTCCTCTGCGCTCATCACATATCCACCCAGTTATGCCAATATACATATTGGCAGATAAACATTGCTCTAATTCTTCTTTAGATCCAGTAAAACAGTGACTTACCATCGCCGGAACTTTATTAAGATAAGGTTTTAAGATGTTAAACCATGGTTGGAAAGCATCTCGCTGATGCAAAAATAGTGGCATATTTAACTGAGCAGCAAGCGCCACCTGTTCAGCAAAAACTTTTTTTTGTTGCTCTGGTGCAGAAAAGTTACGATTAAAATCTAAACCACACTCACCTATTGCTCTAACTTCTTGCTGGCTAGCAAGTTGTGTTATTTGCTGTAGATAGTCGTCACTAACATGATCAGCGTCATGCGGGTGAACACCTGCTGTAGCAAATAAAGTATCAGGAAATTCTTGACTATACTGCTGACAAAGCAACAAAGCTTGCTGACTTGATTCAACACTCGTTCCGGTAATTAACAGTTGATTTATTCCCGCCTCTTTACCGCGTTGAATAACTTCGCTACGATCTTTGTCAAAGCGTTTATTGGTGAGGTTAACGCCAATATCAATCAAGAAGCTCTCCTTAAGGCAAGTGCAGTCAATATTGCTTCATGCAAAGACAAGCTATTATTTAAGACGCTTTACTTGAATACGTTTTTTAGTCCCTGACTTTTTCAAGTAGAAAACACCTAAAGCACCTCTTTCAAGAACAACACTATCGCCTATTTTTAATCGAATACTGGCACTATCTTTTTGTTGCCATTTTTGGCCATTATCAAAGCTGATTTTCCACTGACCACGGATTAACTTCTTTAAGCTGGCTATTGTTAGTTCGATGCTATTAATTTCTTCAGCTTTTTGCTCTGCGGTTTTTTCAAGGTGCTCTTTTGCAAACTCATCTTCTTGCTGTGTGCTTATCTGACTTGGTGTAGTCGTCTGACTTGGTTTGCTGCTAACAACCACAGCGTCAACTTCTGTAACTTCTTGTACGACTATAGGTTCTGTAATAGGTGCAACAAATTCCTTGATAGGTGCCGCAACTAAAGGAGCCGCTATGTTATCAAAACAAGATAGTCGTTTTTGATCACTGGTAAGCTTGGCACACGTTTGTATGCTGTTAGCTAAACTGCCACCTTGCTGTGCTAAAACAGGTAGCGAAAAACAGCTAATCGCTAGGCTAATAGGTAATAAAAAACGCATCTTTAGGTTAATTGCTTTCAACATCACTTTCTTCTTCTCCATCTTCTTTATGGTAAAGCGCGGCAATTATGATACCCACTTCAAATAGCAACAACATAGGTACTGCTAGCATAGTTTGTGAAATAATATCGGGTGGTGTTAATAGCATACCGACCACAAAAGCACCAACAACCACATAAGGTCGCTTCTCACGTAAATTATCTGGTGTAGTTACACCTGTCCAGCACATTAAGATAATGGCAATTGGAATCTCAAAAGCAATGCCAAAGGCAAAGAAGAGTTTTAGTACAAAATCAAGGTAGCTATTAATATCAGTTGCAATGACAACACCTTCAGGCGCTACCGAGGTAAAGAAAGCAAATACCACAGGAAATACCGCAAAATAGGCAAAAGCTATTCCGCTATAAAATAATAAAGTAGAACCAAACATTAATGGCGCAATAAGGCGCTTTTCATTTTTATATAAACCAGGCGCGACAAAGGACCAAACCTGATACAAAATATAAGGTACGGCAATGAAGACCGATAAAACAATGGTCAATTTAAATGGTGCGAAAAAAGGTGAGGCAACATCTGTTGCAATCATTTGCGAACCTGCTGGCATTGTTGCCAATAACGGTTGCGCTAAATATTGATAAATATCTTGAGCAAAATAAGCCAAACTACAAAATACAACTAACACACCGAGAATAGAGTGTAATAAGCGATTACGTAATTCTAACAAATGGTCAAAAAGGCTACTACTTGGTGCTGAGGGTGTGCTCATGATTATGATTTATCACTTTCTATGCTTGCTGAATTACTCTTGCCAAGTTGTTCATCAACACTAGTTTGTTGTTCGACGTTCATTTCTACAGGCATTATTTGGGAGGCAGTCTTTTCATTATCTGTGTTGTCTTTTTCAGTAGTTGCTTTAGGAGCAGCAGCTAACGAAGATGAAATCATAGACTCTAAAGGTTCTGTATTTACTTTTTTGAAAGGCTCACTAACCGAAGCAGCAGCTTCCTTTAATGATTTCAATGATTCAGCCACTTCAGGGCTTAAGTTCTGCATGTCACCCTGCTCAGCCTTTTTCAAGTTAGTATGCAGCTCGTGTATGCGCAACTCTTCCGTTACTTCAGATTTCACTGTGTCACTAAACTTACGCACCCCTGTTATCCATGATCGGATAGTACGAATAGCAACAGGCAAACGTTCTGGTCCTAAAATAACCAATCCCATAATAGCAATGAGTGTTAATTCCCAGAAACCAATATCAAACATCTGTTAAGCCTGGTTCTCTTTAGACTGTGCTTCTTTGCTTTGCGTATCTTTATTTTGATTCACTTCTTCAGTGCCACTATTATTAGCTAGAGTATCTGCCGATTTTTCAGCACTCTCTTTTTGCTCTTTATCATCACCAATAGCACTTTTAAAACCTTTCACAGCAGATCCTAGGTCACCACCAATGTTGCGTAACTTTTTAGTACCAAATAACAATACAACAATAACGGCAATAATTACCAGTTGCCAAATTCCAATACCACCCATAATAAATTAACTCCTGCTTTTCGCTGCAAATAACTGCGCTTTATCTGATTCAAAACTAAGTGTTAATCATTATATACCTAAATTCTGTTGAGAAACGAGTAAAAGCAGTCACTGACTTACTAAATAATGAGATAAAACAAAGTTTGTTATTGATTTTCTTACTATGACTTCTCTAACGAGGCATGAACGGCAACTTCGACTATATATTGCTGCCAATCATTCATAAGATAGTCATTAAGCCAGCGTCCATCACAGTTGTTAACTAGCGGTTGTTCAGCATTTCATAAAAATAGTCATCAATGTTAGGCAATACTTTTTGACTCTGGAGTTGTTGATGTAATTTTTTATAACGGTCTAACTGCTTCACCTCTTCAAATAATGGTGCACTGTTAATCTGATAATTAAGTACTTGTCCTTGTTCAAGTGCCTGCACTAGGTAACGAAAGACCAAGGTTTCATTGTTTAATAAAGCATAAACCTCAGCAAGATATAAACTTATCTTTGGTTTCTCATTGCCCGCTAAATGTGCACCAACTAGTTGTTTAATTATCGGATCAAATAATAGCCCATTGTTTTGCTTTTCGTCATCAGGCTTGTAAGTATCTTTTAATAATAACAGTGACCTTATTGTTGCCTGATTAACCGGGCTATTTTTTTGAATATCTGCGACCTGTTGGTAATACCCTTTAGCTAAGGCAAGCTCCCCTTGGAAAAAATAACTATCCGCGAGTGCTTCAAGCAACAAAGGGTGGCTCGATTGATTGAACATGCCTTTATTAATTACCTTTCTCGCCTTTTCAACTTGTCCTAACTCGATATAGAGTTGAGCCAAATGATAAGTCGTCAATACATAATCAGGTTTCTGAGCAAGGGCTTTTTCATACCAACTCAATGCTAATTCTGTATGCTCAATGCGCTGTAAGGTTATAGCAAGGTGTAACATTGCGATGGCATAATCAGGTGCTAATTGTAATGTCTTCTTGTGCCAAAATAGCGCTTGTTCAAACTTTCCTTGCTCGCTGTAAATAAAAGCCAGATTAGTTAATAGCTCTTTATTATTTGGCGAAAGGTTGAAACCACGTAATAGCGCATTAATGCTTTTTGATAACCAGCCTGATACATAATATGCAGTCCCTAGCGCTTTATAAGCATCTGCAGAATTATTATTATAACTAATAGCTAGGTAGGCATTATCGATAGCACGTTGCTTACTTTGTTCGTTACCGCCAAATTGAAAGTATCGCTGACTGTAAGCCTGACTCAATCCAGCATATGCTTCAGAAAAGGTAGGTGATGCGGCAATGGCTTTATGAAAAAAATCAATCGCTATTATATTATCCTGAGCACGGTAGCGCTTATAATACTCACGCCCTCGCTGGTATAAATTAAAAGTTGATTTGCCGACTTGCTGCTCAAGTGAGTTAGTGATTTGAAGGTTGTTATCTGCGAACTGAGGTTCTTGCTGGTAGAAAAGTGAAGTTACCATGACGCTCATCACCAGAAGACCAAAGAACAATAAACTAATAACTGATACTCTACGCCACCAACGATGCAGCGAAGCAGACAATAAATTAGGAAAAAAGTCATTTGCCGCTAAGTCTAACATTACCGAGGGCGAACGCTTTATCACACACTCGCAGCTTACTTGTGGAAGTAATCGATAACCACGACCACGTACTGCTTCAATGTACTTTGGATTGCTAGCATCATCATCTATCGATTTACGTAATAATTTAACCCGTTGCTTTAATGTTTCATCACCAATAATACGATCTGGCCAAACTTTCTGCATTAACTCTTGTTGACTTAATAAAGCTGGCGCAGCCTGCGCTAAAGCAACCAATAAATCATAACTTAACTTTGGTAACGTTATGCTTTCACCAAGGCGAGTAAGCTCTCCCCTTTGCACATCTAAGCTAAGATCATCAATAAGATAGCGAGTTACTTTGTTGTTATTAATTGCCGGTAAATCGGCAGCAGCATTATCATTCATAATGGCCAATTTAGCTTATATTTACCAAAGAGCAACAGTTTCATCAATCTTTCACTAAAGCTTCACCGAAATTTTTACCGACCTTCACCAAGACATCAAGTACAGAAAACAACCAAGTGTATGCTGAGAGCTGGATTTATATAAATATTCTGAGAGATATGATGGTAACAGCACAGGCAACACCTAAGTTCGATACTTTATGGGGGCACCCTAAACCATTATGGATGCTATTTATGGCTGAATTTTGGGAGCGTTTTGCTTTTTATGGTATACGTTGGGCACTAACTCTATACATTGTTGCTCAATTTTTTAATGGAGACACCTCCGGACAAGCTTTTGCTTCCAATACTTACGGTTCATATCTAGCACTAGTATATGCCAGTGCCATTTTTGGTGGCTATATTGCAGATAAGGTTATTGGTTCACAGCACTCTATACTCGTGGGTGCATTAATCATGGGGTTAGGGCTATTTATGATAATGTTGCCTGATCAAACATTTTTCATGATTGGTTTAGCAACGGTTATTGTCGGCAATGGTTTATTCAAACCAAATATCTCTAATTTAGTTGGAAAAATTTATGCTGAGGGTGATCCTCGCCGCGATAATGGTTTCAGTATTTTTTACATGGGCATAAATGCCGGTGCCATGGTATCTCCCATTATCACTCAATGGCTCGCAAGTACGTTAACTGACACCCCAATGATGGATAACTATAAAGCAGTCTTTGGCGCTGCAGGCATTGGAATGATCATCAGTTATATAT
>Ga0114909_1001543_pt1 | contig 12606 bp, 7 predicted proteins | sample MalvireepMed_906_FD_87290 | JGI IMG/M metagenome (GOLD analysis project Ga0114909, IMG submission 87290) | Marine viral communities from the Global Malaspina Expedition - Malaspina viral metaG DeepMed_906 | ecosystem: Environmental > Aquatic > Marine > Oceanic | place: Mediterranean Sea...
GGAATGGATAAGGCAATGGCAGTGTAGTCATTGATAAAAGTTAAGCTATGTAAATTCAACTGTTTTTTCAAGGCTTTTTGCGAGAACTGCCAAGGTAAATTTGTCATGCTGATTAAGTCATTATCTGTCGGGCAGGCAATACCAAAACAGGCATTGATTTGGTAATTTGTTAGTGTTGCATCATCCAGTTTTTTTTCATTAAGGTAAAGCGCGATAACGTCAGCTAAGCTATCAAACTCTTTGCACTGGTAAGTTGCTATGTCACTATAATTTTCTTTGCTTTGCCCATTCGCTAAGGCTAAACGAATGTTAGTACCGCCAATGTCGGCTATTAAGTTGACTTGGGTATTATTTATGTTTTTCTTCATTAATAAAGCTCTTCAAATTACTTTCAGTTGATGAATGAATGTTACGCATGATTGTAGTTATTAGTTTTGCGCATAAAAAAAGGTTACCTTACAGGTAACCTTTTCAAGCGATAGATTAGTATTATTTAGAAGTTATAGCTAACGCTAAAATCAACTGTTCTTGGTAATATGTATCGGCCATTAGAAGAAAGTGAATCTCGCGGATCACCTTCTGTTAATGCTTTCTCATCAGTGAGGTTACTTACTGATAATTGCATTTGCACTTCGTCAGACAAATTGAATATTACGCCAACATCCACTTTTTCATAACCATCAAGTACTACGGTATTTTCATTATTGGCGAAGCGATCGCCAACGGCTGAAATTGTGCCGTAAATAGTAGTATACATACCATTTGAGAACTCAATATCATAACTTGGGGTCATTCGAACTTGCCAACCTGGCTGTCTTTGGGCTTCATTGCCTTTATTTGCTGGGCTTGCTGTTATTTCTGTTTCCTGCACTGTTGAGTTCAGGTTTAACGAGAAGCCGTTGTCGTTGAAGTAGTTAAAATCAATTTCAACACCGTAAGCTTCGTTAGTTAATATTTCAGCAGGAGCACCAGGTTGACTAACAAAAGTATCACCTTTTACCTCATTGAAAAATGCAGTGGCGTAAAGCTCGTAATTTTCACTGGAAAGTTTGTAGCCTAACTCATATTGAGTTACATCTTTGATTAGATCTTCACCTGATTGGTAAGCATCGAAATTATCTCTAAAGTCGTCAAAAAACGGCATTTTGCTACCATCACTAGCACGAGCAAATATGCCTTGGCTGTCAGTAAACATCCAGTTAGCGCCAACAGTCCATGCAATGCTAGATTCATCATAAGACACGGCTTTAGTAATAGTGCCATCTAATCCTTCATCGACGGTATATTCTATTTCGTGATTTTCACTGCGAAGACCAACATCTAAGGTAAAATTATCTGTGAAATCATAAGCTGCAGCGGCATACAGCGCCGTAGTTGAGCCATCGCCTATGCTGTTTATGTCATAATTCCAGCCACAACTATCCTGATTATCGTTACAATCAATACCTGTTAACATCTCTCCGCCAGACTCGACGACATGATAAGCTTGGTTGCCTAATGCCCACCAGTCGTTAGCTGAAAAAGTGGAGTTATAAAAGCCAGCGGTAAAACTCACATTATCAAACTCTTTTGATATTGAAAGATCGTTTGTGAAAGCTTCAATTTGTTTTTTAACCACCCAACGGCCAATCTGCTGTACCACTGTATTGCCGCTATACTCTGCTCCTGTTACTGAGCCAAAAGCACTATTTCCGCTATCGGCAACCGTTGATAACTGTACGGGATCACCATTTGGCACTAAACCATAAGTATCAGCGTCACCCTTGGTATAAATAAAGCGGTCTACAAGGTTCCAACCATTAGCGAGAGTTAAATCAATGCTACCACCAGAAACTGAGCCATCCCAGCCACGGCCTTGGCCAAAGTCCACTGTTTCAGTGGTTTTGCTTCCATCAGGGCCATATTGAATTGTTGCTTGACGGTTTTTAGTGCCTATTTGAGTGTATTTATTATCTACTGAATCGACATTTAGTGGAGAAGGCAAGTACCAAACACCGTGATCATCGGTTTGACGGGTGTAAAGGTTGATTTTACCGTTGTCCAATTCTTTGGTTATGTTTATGGTAAATTGATTGCCTTCTTCAGCATTAAAGCCTGCATCACGAATACCTGGAGAGCTTTTAATATAACCGCCAACCATAAAATACAAATCATCAGCTAAGCTGCCGCTTAACAAAGCGTCAACGCGTTGTAATCCGTAATCTGAGGTTGAATATTTTACTAACCCCTCGGTATCTTCACTACCCTCTTTTAGCAAAAAGTTGGTCGTTAAACCTGGCTGGCCATTAGAGACTACTGGGTTTGGACCGCCTCTAAGCGCTTCCATAAATTCAACGGTTTCATCTAAACGAAATAAAGTAGAGTTTTCTAAAAAGGAAAGAGTTGGTGGTGGAAAAATGGGTGCCCCTTGCAGTTGAACTGTAAGGAACGGTGCATCTCCACCACCAGGGAAGCCACGGACAAAAACATTAGCGCCAGAAACACCACCAGAGCTTTCAGACCAGACACCGGGAACGGCTTTAAAGAGATCGGCAGTGCTTTTAGGTGCTAACTTTTTAATATCATCTTCGGAAAATGAGCTTATAGCAAAACTTGCTTCTTCTTTCCTGACAGCTTTACCGCTGAAAGTACCAGTGACAACTATTTTTTCAACATTGTCATTGTCAGATGAGCTCTGTTCTTCAGCTAAACTGGCATTTGCATGGCAGGTTAGTGCAATAGAAAGGGCTAATGATGATAGCTTAAACTTGTTTGTCATGTTCTTGTCCTCTTTTGCCAATATTAGCAATTGCTATATCGGCTATTAATTATAGTAATATTTTGTACGTTTTTTCTTCCCTCGAAATAATATAGGATCGATTGCAAACGATTGCAAGAAGTATTTGCAATCGTTTGCAGTGTTTAGGGTGGTAATGATTGCTTTGTCTGTTAATTATGTAATAATCAATAACATGAACCAAAAAAATTTAATGACACTAGCGGATATTGCTAAATTAGCAAAAGTCTCAACTTCTACTGCATCTCGAGCGCTTAGGGATAATCCTGTAATTAAACAGGCAACTAGGGACTTGGTACAAGGTATTGCTAAAGAGCACAACTTCAAGGTTAATGTAACTGCGAGTAAATTACGCACACAAAAAACTCAAACTATTGCTGTGGTAGTTATGCTCGAGCAAAAATCAGGGCAAGTTATTTCTGATCCTTTTTTGATGGAGATATTAGGCACGATTGCTGATGAATTAACCAAATTTGGCTATGACATGTTGCTTACTACGACTAAAACGGCAACGCATGATTGGTACAGTTATTATTATGAATCAAAACGTGCAGATGGCCTCATCATCATAGGTCAAGGTGAGCATGATCAACGCATAGAATCATTGGCAAATACCAATCTACCTTTCGTTGTTTGGGGCACTGAAATTCATAAAAAAAGCTATACCACTATCGGCAGTGATAATCGCAAAGGTGGTTTTTTGGCGGTACAGCATTTAATTCAACAAGGTTGCAAGAGAATCGCTTTTCTTGGCGACATCAATCATAACGAAGTTGAGCAGCGTTGGTTAGGTTACCAAGACGCCCTTAATGAAGCGAATTTAACTGTAGAGCATGGTTTGCAAATCAAAACTGACTTTACCTCTAATGACGGCTACTCAAAACTGCGTGATCACTTATTGATAGAAGATGAAGGTATTGATGGTATTTTTGCTGTGAGTGATGCCATCGCACTCGGCGCAAGTAAGTATTTATTTGAGCAAAAGATCGATGTACCCCAAAAAATAGCGATTGTTGGTTTTGATGATATTGCCATGTCTGAATTTTGCTCTCCTTCTTTATCAACTATCAGACAAAATACTGCCGCAGGTGGTCGATTGTTAGTTAAAATTCTTTTAAATAAGATTAACCAACAACCGGTTAAGTCACAGTTGTTAGATGTTGAAGTGATACAGAGACAATCAAGTAACCGCTAACATCAGTGCTGTTAATACCAACTTAAAATCAAACTCACTCATGTTAGAAAAAACTATGTCAGCTTGAGTGAGTACTTGTGGCTCACCTATACCCACGGCAAACATATTAGCCGATTTAATCGCACTAACACCGGCAACAGCATCTTCAACACCGATACAGTTTTTTGGCGCTACTTGTAGTCCGTGTGCAACGGATAGAAAAATGTCTGGCGCTGGCTTACTTTTGGCAACTGACGCTGCGTCACCAATAAAATCAAAGTGCTCAGCAATGCCGAGTTTATTGATAACTAAATCAGCGTTTTTACTTGCAGAGGCTAAACCAATTTTAATGTTAGCTTTTTTTAATGCAGCAAAGCAGGTTAATACGCCATCAAAGAGGTGGCTTGAGTCAATGGTACTTATTAACCTCAAGTAATGGTCATTTTTCTCTTTAAGCAACTGTTCAAACTTAGTGCTATCAATGGTTAATTGGGCTTTAGCTAAAATATATTTTAGTGAGTTCTCACGATCAACACCTTTTAGCTTTTCATTATCTTCTTTGCTAAAGTCAATACCAAGTTTATTGGCTGTTGTTTGCCAGGCAATGAAATGAAATTCTGCGGTATCGGTTAACACACCATCTAAGTCGAATATAACTGCACTTGTTGTCATCATTTATTTCTCCTGCTTTAACTTTTCTATAGATGAATTTTCTAGGCCTAAGGCAACCTGTAAGAGAGGTTTTTTCTTCGTTAGTAAAAGCTGTTGTTGATAATGCTTTAAAGAAAGCTCTTCACCAGACAAAAGCTGATAGGTAACTTGCTCATTAGTGAGCGTCACTTGAACGTGGCAACCTAATAGCTTTACTTTAAAGCGCAAATGTTGCCATTGTTTGGGTAAGTGGGGTTTAAAACTAACGTAATTATCTCGAATACGTAAACCCGCAAAACCTTGGGTTATACACATCCACGAACCAGACATAGCTGCAGTGTGCACGCCATAGTGGCTATTATTGTGCAAGTTGTTTAAGTCCGTTAATACGGTATTATCAAAGTACTCAAAAGCTGCTTGGCTATTGCCCGTTTCACTATATGCAAGGCTGTGGGTACAAGCTGATAAGGTCGAGTCATGGGTAGTAAGCGGTTCGTAAAAGGCCAAGTTATTACGCTTTAAGTTAATATCAACTTCATCGTCTTGCAGAAAGTTAGCTAGGATCACGTCAGCTTGTTTTAATACTTGATGGCGATAAATAACTAGCGGATGAAAGTTCAATAATAATGGGTATTTATCTTTTGCTGTACCGGCAAAGTCCCAAGGTTTTTTATCAAGAAAGCTATCATCTTGTGGGGTGATATTTTGTTCAACCTGGTGTGGAAGGTACATCTTATCGACAATTGCTTGCCATAGACATATTTCTTCAGCAGATATGTTTAACTGACTCAGCAATGACTTGTATTTATGCTCATTATCTGCTTTTAATTTAGCTAACATCTCAATAGCAAATGACAGGTGTATTTTCACCATAGCGTTGGTGTAATAATTGTTATTAACTAATGCTGTATATTCGTCGGGTCCAGTGACAGTATCAAGACAAAAATGACCTTCCTTATTTGCATTGAAATGCCCTAGAGAAGGCCATAACCGAGCAGTTTCAACAACCAATTCAGCACCTTCATTCCAAATGAACGACCAATCTTGGCTTGCGTTAAAATATTGTCTAACAGCATAGGCTATCGCGGCATTAATGTGATATTGCGCTGTGCCAGCAGGGAAATAAGATGAGCACTCTTCACCGCCTATAGTTCGCCAAGGAAATAATGCTCCTTGGTCATGGCCCATTTCTTTTGCACGAATTTTAGCCTGAGCTAAACCATTATATCGGTAGGTCAGCAGACTTCTAGCAACCTTTGGCTGAGTATAAATGAAGTAAGGAATAATATAGATTTCAGAATCCCAGAAGTAATGCCCATCATAACCGGGTCCAGTTAACCCTTTAGCTGCTATATTTCTATGGCCGTCTTTGCCTGCAGACATAGTTAAGTGCAGCATATTTAGTCTAATGGCTAATTGATGTTGATCATTTCCCGCTATTTCCACGTCGCTATCTTGCCAAAACTCCGCCATTAAATTTTTATGAGTTTGCAAGTTTTCTTGATAGCCTAACTGCTTGGCGTGTATTAAATCTTCACCAGCCTGCTTAATTAGTTTTGCCGATTCCGCTTCTAACGATAACTCCTGTTCTTGCTGTGAAGTCGCTGATAGGTGACGACAAAGATAAAAGCTGTACTTGCTAAAAGTTACTGTATTGTCTGCAAGTTCAACTTCAAATGATTCAGTTATCTCATTTAGTTTATTTTCGTTGCTGCTGATACGCTTGAAATCATGCTCAAATTGGTGGCAAGTTGCTACAATACTTAAATTTTTTGGATCTGCTAGTTGGTGTAATAAAAATGAGAAATCAGTAGAGCACTGTGAATCGACATAGTGTAATTTATCGTTAGCCGATAAATTCCCAACACGAGGATCTTCGCTGTTAGTGCTGGTCGAATCATTTGTTTTAATAAAGGATGATATCTGCAGTGTGCCTGAAAAGTTTACCGGCTCTATTTGATAGTTATTAATCATCATCTGTTGATGGTGCTGGCAAACAATGCGTGTGATATGCAGCTTTATCTTTTTACCAGAAGCCGTTTGAAGCAGTAGCTCCTCATGGAATGAGGCTTGATATAAGTCTAATTGTCTCTCTACAACCTTATAAGGTTTGAAAGCTTCTTCACCTGCTGATATTTCTATCAGTTTGCTATTAAAAGCTTGCATCATCTTATTATTGAACTTTGCAAAACCATAAGCCATTTCATCGTATTCAATGGCTTCTCTTATGTAGGAACCGTTCAGGTAAGTGCCTTCGCATTCAGCTTTAGTCATATCACTGTCGTAACCGCTAGTACCACGTGTACCTATGGTTCCGTTTCCTAATGAAAATAAGGTCTCAACAACACCGTGATTAAGATGTGTTAACTGATCTTGCGATAAAAGCCATTGTTTATCTTCATGTGTTGTTTGGTTTTTAGTTAAAATTTTCACGAGCTACCTTGTTAAACTATTTTTTCTACTTTTAATAATACAAGGAAATTTTAATTTTGCAATCGTTTGCAAAATATTATTTTTGTCGTTAGTATGATTTGTAAATAGCATAGTGTGCAAACGATAGTATTGACTGCTGTTAGCTAAACAGCAAAGTTTAAAAATTCGTTATTTGTTATTTATTATGCTTATATGAAATATATATTTGAGGGGTGTTATGAAAAACTGGCGGATTAAATTATCTCTATTACTGACCTATTTTGTTTTTGCTATTTTGCTCAACAGCGTTGGTGTAGTTATTCTACAAGTTATCAACAACTTTGATATTAGCAAGCCATCAGCCAGTGTTTTAGAAGGCTTTAAAGATTTACCTATTGCTATAGTTTCATTTCTTGTTGCTTCCTACCTGCCGCGTTTTGGTTATAGAAATGCGATTCTAGTTGGCTTAAGTATTGTTACGTTAGCTTGCTTAGCTATGCCGCAATTACCTAGCTTTACTATGACTAAAGTCTTGTTTTTGTCGGTAGGTGTTGGTTTTGCCTTAGTAAAAGTTTCTGTGTATTCAACGGTAGGCTTAATCACAGATAATCGACAAGAGCATGCATCATTCCTCAATACCATTGAAGGCTTCTTTATGGTTGGCGTATTATCGGGTTATTGGATTTTTGGCTTATTTATTAACCCCGAACAGGCAAAATCTATTGATTGGTTTGAAGTTTATTACTGGTTAGCTTTATTGTGCTCAATTAATTTTATGCTGCTATTGTCGACGCCATTTGAAAAAGTGCCTAGCGTTGAAAAAGAAGCATCATCATTTGATGAGTTTGTTGCCATGATCAAACTAGTGAAGCTGCCTATGGTATGTGTTTTTGTTATTTCAGCTTTCTTATATGTACTGGTAGAACAGGGTATAGGCACTTGGTTACCAACATTTAATAATGAAGTTTTACATTTACCAACGGACATTAGTGTTCAGGTAACGAGTATTTTTGCTGCTTGTTTAGCTATTGGTCGATTAGGGGCAGGCGCAGTATTAAAGCGGATTAACTGGTATGTTTTACTCAATGTTTGCTTGCTGGCTATGGCTAGTTTAGTGTTATTAACACTGCCTTTGACAAATAATGTCGTTGTTTCTGAGAACATGAGTTGGCATAACCTGCCAGTAGCAGCTTGGTTATTTCCTTTAATTGGCCTATTTATGGCTCCAATATATCCGGCAATTAACTCAGTCATTCTAAGTGCGTTACCGCAAAGGCGGCATGCCGCGATGACAGGTTTAATTGTATTGTTCTCTGCGTTAGGTGGGACTACTGGCTCAATGATTACCGGCTTTGTATTTTCAGCTTTTGATGGCCAAACAGCATTTTATTTTACCTTGTTGCCAATTATCATCATTATGCTGATGTTAAGGCTTTTAAAGTCACATGTCGCACTATATGAGCAGGCTGTTCAAAAGCCTGTATAGCCGCTAATGGTTAAGCAACGCATCATCTTAATTTCGTTGCTTAATAACGAGTTAGCTGAGCTTTTCATTCGCATACTTTTTAAGTATTGCTCTTTTTCCGCCTTTAGGTTTGGCGGCTATAGCAAATAAGCCGCGGCACCAAGTAAGCCGGGTTGTGGCTCGGTTATCACATAAGTCGGTGTTTTCTCAGTGATAGACGACAAGCGACCTTTAGCTTCAAAACGCGCTCTAAAATCGGTTGCTGTTAAGTAATCAATAAAGCGCGGTACTATGCCACCCGCGATATAAACGCCACCTTGGCTATTCATTGTTAGTGCTAAGTTACCGGCAAAGCTGCCCAGTACATTACAAAATAATGTTAATGCTTGCTGACAAGTCTGACACTGGTTTTCAATCGCTTTGCAACTAATCTCTTTAGCGCTGAGTTTATCCTGTGTTGTGGTAATTTCTTTACCTTGATTAATAAATAATAGCGCTTGATAAACTTGCTCTAAACCATAACCCGATAATAGCTGTTCGTAAGAAACACGTTTTTTTATTTGATTAATATAGTGAAGTACTTGCTGCTCAATTTCACTCACAGGGGCAAAATCTACATGACCGCCTTCACCATCAACACAGTGCCATTGCTGCTTTTCTGAAATAGTTATAGGAAACAAATTCGCAACGCCAAGACCGGTACCTGGGCCACAAACGCTTATTGGCTTGTTAGCAACAGTTTGGCCGCCGCCTATTTTTACTTTTTGTTGCTTGGTTAATAATGGAATAGATAAGGCAATGGCAGTGTAGTCATTGATAAAAGTTAAGCTATGTAAATTCAACTGCTTTTTTAAGGCTTTTTGCGAGAACTGCCAAGGTAAATTTGTCATGCTGATTAAGTCATTATCTGTCGGGCAGGCAATAGCAAAACAGGCATTGATTTGGTAATTTTTTAGCGTTGCATCATCCAGTTTTTTTTCATTAAGGTAAAGCGCGATAACGTCGGCTAAGCTATCAAACTCTTTGCACTGGTAAGTTGCTATGTCACTATAATTTTCTTTGCTTTGCCCATCCGCTAAGGCTAAACGAATGTTGGTACCGCCAATGTCGGCTATTAAGTTAACAACGGTTGCTTTATCTGTACTCATAACTGCTTTTTCACTTCTCTCTAAATTACGTTTTCAACGACGCTTTATTATTTTATCATCAGGCTTAAAGGCTGGTGTTGCCAGTTAAAGCGCACGGTTAATGTCTTGTTCACGTTGTCCCATATACCATTGTCAATTTCCATTTCTCCAACTTGAATACGGCTAGGTTGTGTTTGCCAGTTATGAATAACAACAGTCATATCACGCTGAGTAGGCATACCTAAGTAATTAATATTGCCTGCTTGCAGGTTATGGTTAACATCGCGGCTAAACTCTACTTTAAGTGTTTCTTCTTTCTGATAAGCCGTAAAGTGCAATAACTCATACAAACCTTTGTTAATAGCCTGATGGTTTTTGCCGTCATCTTCATACATTTCATAGGCAGCTGAACTCACTGAGCTATCGGCATAATAGTGTAAGCTGAGTTTACTATTGTCATAATTCTGTGTTGATTGAATGCTTTCAATCATAGGAATAAAAGAACCAGCACGTATTAATACTGGTAATGTAGTGATATCTGTTTTAACCGTTACAGTTTGACCACCTTGATATTTTTCAACTGGCTTATTCTCTTCAGTGAAGAAATCAAACCATACGCCTTTAGGTAGGGGAACTTCAACAGATTTAATGCCGACATCAACCACAGGGGTCACTAAGAAGGCATCACCCCATAGGTAACTCTGTTTATTATCAATTAAGGATAAAGTCGTCTCATCTTCAAAAAATAATGGCCGCATTAATGGCATGCCAGTAGTGCTATTTTGATAAGCCAAACTGTAGTTATAAGGTAAGAGTTGGTACCTTAACTTAATGAACTTACGCAAAATATCTTGAGTTTCTTTGTCGTGAAAGACAACCTCAGGGGCAATGTTGTCTTGTGCATGAGGGCGATAAATGGGTTGAAAAACGCCGTACTGTAACCAACGAATGTACATTTCTTTATCAAATTTTTCACCTCCGGCAAAACCACCTAAATCTGAGTGAGTATAAGCCATACCAAATATACCCATTTGTAAATTCAGTTCTACTTGTGGTTTTAAACCACCCCAAGAGCGACTAACATCGCCCGTCCAAGGGATCATACCGTAACGCTGAGAACCAGCGAATCCAGAGCGCATCAAAATAAAAGGCCGTTCGTTTTTAGCCAAAGAAATTTGGTTGTCATAGACCATTTTTGCCCACTGGTGACCGTATACATTGTGGATAGCATCAGCATTCACAACTGTACCGTCATCGAAAGTATGTAAAGTATCACTTGGGTGTAATTCAGGCTCACCTAAATCTCCCCACCAGCCACTGACGCCTTGTTGATATAAGTCTTTATAAATAGCATTAAACCAGCTTCGGCCTTGGTTGTTAAAGACATCGACTAAGCCCGTATTGCCAAAATAAAAGTCAAAACGTTTTGGGTTACCATCAGCAGCTTTGGCTAAGGCATTATTGTTAACTGCATCAGACCATTTCTTAGAACTCGTTAATATGAAAGGCTCAGTGATCAATACGGTATTAACACCTTTGGCTTTTATATCAGCCATCATTTTTGTTGGGGTTGGAAATACAGCTTTATCCCAAGTTAAGTTGCCCATATGGCCTTGAATATCTTTACCAAACCAATACAAATCTAAAACAAGAGCATCAAGTGGGAAGTCTAAGTCAATAAACTTATCAACTGTTGCTCTAACCTCGGCCTCTGAGCGATAACCAAAACGGGAGGCGTAATTACCAAAAGCCCATCGTGGTGGCAGTGGTTGCTTGCCGGTAACGTCCACATAGTTTTGGATTAACTCAGGATAACTCTCGCCTGAAAAAACAATATAAGCTAAGCGACCACTGACTGCTTCAAATTGAAGAATGTCTTGTTCGGTTTTAGCTATATCCATCCAACCCTTGGCAGAGTTATCAAATAATACCAAGTATTTATTACTCGACATTATTGCCGGTATACTAAAATTCATTTGTGTTGATTGAGTTTCATAACCGTAGTGTGCTCGATTATATAAAGGTAAGCGGTGACCACGTCTATCCATACCTAAAACACGTTCGCCGCCGCCAAGCAGTTTTTCTTTATCATCTACTTTAAAGCGGAAACCTTGAACGTTAATTGTCGTCTTTTTTTCGTCATCATTTTCTGCGCTGCCAAAAAACAAACCTGACTCTTCAGCGAGAAGTAATTTATCTTGCTGGTAATAGCTGATATTAAACGGTGACTTTTTAATAACGGCGCTGAGCTTATTTAAGGTAAGTTTTAACTGCTGATCATTTTCTGTTAAGGCAAACTGTTGTGCTATTGCCTGCTCTTTGATAGCAAAAGAGGGCAATTGTTGTGCTGTTATTTTTCGGCTGTCTTTAACATTATTACTTTTATTCATTAACTCTTCATTCATGAGGTAATGCGTGGCGATGGCGCCATCGCCATAAGCACTTAGTGTCACTTGCCCTAATGAAGTCGTAATCACAACGCTGTTAGCTTTTATCGTGTAACTTACATAATCTTGACTGGTGTTAGCAAAGGTCAATGTCGGAGAAATTAACAAGAGCCCGATGATTAAGTAAGCTCGTTTTAGAAAGGTAAAAGATAACTGCACTGTTATGCCCTCGAAGATGCGTTGTTTTTATAAGCTTCTTTATAAGGGCCGTTATCAAATTTTGCATAAGGCTTCTTATAAGACAAATCCATCATAACCCTAGTTACTCTTATGCAACACCTTACATACGTATGTAATTTTTGTTAATTCCAATACATACGTATGCAAGCACTATTACCCATGTTTTTTATTGCGTATTCTTATTTGAAAGAATTAATAAGTAATTTTCTGTTAACCATTAGTAATAAATGATTCGTTTATTGGTTATCGGGAAACTCTATAGTTGGGGTTGCAAATGAGTGAACAAATGTGGTGGCGCGGTGCGGTAATCTATCAAATATATCCACGCAGTTTTTATGATGCTAACCAAGATGGTATAGGTGATTTACCTGGTA
>Ga0114909_1001553_pt1 | contig 12552 bp, 8 predicted proteins | sample MalvireepMed_906_FD_87290 | JGI IMG/M metagenome (GOLD analysis project Ga0114909, IMG submission 87290) | Marine viral communities from the Global Malaspina Expedition - Malaspina viral metaG DeepMed_906 | ecosystem: Environmental > Aquatic > Marine > Oceanic | place: Mediterranean Sea...
CCATAGTTATCTGATAATTTTACTGAGATTCGCTTGTTGATATCATAACGATGAATCTGCGAGTTTTCTCCACGCGTGGTTGAGATATAATAGATAAAGTTATTATCATGACTAAAAATAGCATTACTATTAAAGGTATATTCAGTTTGGTCAGGAAGAAAATTTAATTGATTTGCTTGACTTGTGATATCAACCAAGGAAAGTTCCATTCTATTCTTTTTTAACAGCGTCAATACTAGGTGCTTATAATCTGTTGAAATAGAAAAATAAAAGATCTGCTGATTTAGGGATAAAATAGTTTCCGCCTTATGACTACTTATATCATGCTTAATCACTTCACAAGCGCTGGAAGTTTTACAGCGAATATAAAACCAATACTTACCATCTTGTGACCAAACAGGGTTTTTATATTCACTATCGACCACGGTAATTTCTTTTTGCTGTTGTGATGCTAAATCTAGCAGTATCAATTGGCTATATGTATCTGTAAAAGACTGCTTCCTAACAAACAATATTTGTTCTTCATCAGGTGAAATAGCTGGCATATCAGAATAAGTGCTCAAGTCGGTCAAGATTGATGGCTTCATATCCATTGAGTTATTTGCTGAAGTGCTCACTAAAGTGAAAGCTATTGTCAAAATAAGCAACGCAGAAAAAATAGCTAGCTGAACTTGACGTTTTGAAAAGTCTTGAATAAGTGCGGAGGTGACATTATCTGTTTTAATGTCATAAATAAAGCAATAGCCTTTGCGTGCAATTGTTTCAATATAAATAGGTTTTTTTGAATCATCTTTTAAGATTTTTCTTAATTCAAAGATCGCTCTTGTGACCACTTCAAGACCAGTAACAGTATCTGGCCACAAATCTTCTGCAATTTTTGAGCGGCTAACAACTTCTTGTTTATGAGCTACTAAATAACACAAAACTTGCATAATCTTAGGTTCTATTTTGAACTCTTCTTCGGCCAGTCTTAATTTATTATGCTCAGGTTGTACTAAATACCCTCCTAATCTAAAATCTTTCTTCTTAAAAAGCTTCATCTAACCTACTGATATTAAAAGTGAATAAATACATAATAATTACATTATATCAAGGACATGGTATTTAATCTCATTTCAATTATAAAGAACACACTTTTGTTCTCAACAGGGAAGTAAATGCAATGAACTCCCTTATTGGTGCAAGATATAAAAATCAGTTTATTATAAATTACTAAAAGGAATACCAAGGTAAATGAATAAAATTATTATATGTATTGCGGCTCTCATGTTAACGGCTTGTTCTAGCAATAATGGTACAGGCGAAGGTCAACAATTAACTAACAAGTCTAATTGTACAATGGTTAAAACTACAGGTAGTAAACTTGCTAAAAAGGTCTGTCGTGCTGGACCAAGCAGTAGTAAATCAGACTAACCTAATAAGATAAAAACGCCTTCTTACTCTGTGCGTTTTTATCTTTCGTATAGAAAGTTAATGATTTCGGAAACCAAAGATCTTTAGTTTCCGTTCAATAGGTTATAAATCTATAGCTAAGAAAGCTATACCACTGTAATAGTTTTTTATTAATAGCTTACTGACCTTTACAGTGTTTATTTAAAAAGTCAGCACTAGTACTTATTAACTCTTTTCTTGATGAACTAAAGCTATGGTCATCATCAATCAACTTATAACTTACATTACTATCTTTTGTTGCTCGTAAAGCTGCTAGCAAGGGTTTGATATGCGATTTCATTGGGATAACGTCAGTATCTGCAGCAACAAGTAAGACAGGTCGAGCATTTAAGCTTTTAACTCTTCTTATCAAATTTAATGTTTTACTATGCTCTTGCAATTCTTTTTCAGCTTTTTCACCTGACCAGCCATTTAGCATAAATAAACTATCGCTATACTCCTTCCAAGGTATATTGGTTTCTGGATCTGCCATTATACCGACATCACTTACCCCCATATTTGCTCCGTCATATGCGATGCTGCACTGAACAGCAGGGTTATCTAAAATACCCGCAATGGCCATATGCCCTCCCATACTATGGCCAATAATAGAGATTAAGTTACGGTCAATACGTAATTTAGTAGCATTATTTTCTGCTTGGAGAAAACGTAATACGTTTTGCACATCCTGCTCGGCATTAACAAAAGAGAACTCACCTTCACTGCCCCACGCCCCCCTATAATGAAAGAACACCACATTCCAGCCTTCATCACGTAGTGCTTGTGCAACATCAAGGTTTTTCTCATTACCAGGGTAACCGTGTAATAAAACTACTGTCGGATGGGGCCCGACACCAGCGGCATGATAAACAAAACCAGACATACGCATGCTGTTTGAATAAAAGGTTAGCTCTGTCGTTTTCGCTGGGTGTTGTGAATTTTGATAGGCATAAGAGCTCATCGATATGCTAGCGAAAAAAAACGCTAGAGCAATTCTATTTAAAAGCACCATAAATATTCCTTAAGCATTTATTAATTAGACTAAGGTTAATTGTCACCCTAGTTAGTTTGGCTGTCCAACATACTGTATTTCCTGATAATTTACAGGAACTTTTCAATATAGACTTTAGCAGCCTGTCTAACCTTTGATGACAATAATAAAGTTGAAATCATGGTCGGTAATGCCATTAACGCGTACATGAAAGTAATAAAATTAATCACCATAGACAAGGAAGCAACAGCGCCAACAATAATAAGAATTAAGTAAAAATGTTTATATAACCTTTCAAAGGTTTGGCCAAAAATAAATTCACTGCACTTACAGCCATAATACCAAAAGCTTAATACTGTGCTTGTACTGAGAAAAAACACCATGATCATTAATAAATAACTGCCAATATTTGGAAAGGTTTGCTCAAAAGCATAAACCGTCATGCCAACACCTTGATGCTCTGTTTGCCATGCACCTGTGACTAAAACAGCCAAAGCTGTGCATGTGCAGACAATTAAAGTATCAACAATGGGGCCAAATGATGCAACAAAACCTTCCCGAATTGGTTGGTTGGTTTTAGCTGCTCCATGAGCTAAAGATTCTGTGCCAATGCCTGCCTCATTAGAAAATGCACCGCGCTGAACTCCAATTATAATAACGCTACCAATGAGTCCTCCAGCCGCAGAGCCTGGATTAAATGCACTTGAAAAAATCAGCATAAAAGTCTCAGGTATCTTATGATAATTCATGACAAGTAATACTAAGGTCATCATGAAATAACCGATAACCATAATTGGAACAACTTTAGTGGCTACAGCAGTAATTCGCGTTAATTTCCCCATAACAATCCAAGAAATCATCAGAAATAATGCAATCCCCACTAACAGATCAAATGTAAAATGATCGTCTGCTTGTGCCAACCCATATGGTATAGCAATGACATCTCTTAATATTTGCACTAATTGATTTATTTGAAAAAGAGGTAGTGCACCAAAAATGCATCCGATGCAAAATAACCAAGCAAGAGGTAACCACTTTTTATCTAATCCCTCTCTAATGACATACATTGGGCCACCCTGTAACTTACCGCTACGGTCCTCTCCACGAAACATAACAGCTAAAGATGCAGTATAAAATTTGGTAGCAATGCCAACGATTGCGGTTAGCCACATCCAAAATATTGCTCCTGGCCCACCCATAGTAATAGCAACGGCCACCCCAGCAATGTTCCCAAGACCTAATGTACCTGACAGTGCGACAATTAATGCCTGAAAGTGACTAATATCTCCCTTAGTATTTTTTTCATTGTCATACTTACCAGCAATTATACTCAGCGCATGGCCAAGTCTTTTATACGGAATAAGTCTAGAGTGAATAACAAAATAGGCACCACCGCCAACAAGTAATAAAACCATGGGAAGCCCCCATACAAAATTAACCAATGTAAGTAATATATCTTCCATTTTAACCTTTATTTAAATTTAAAAACTTTGCGGATAATTCCTGAAACTAATAGTGACACGATGAAACCGATAAAAAAATACAGCACGATAGCAATAGTCGCAAAATTAGAATCAACAAGCTGGCCATTTTCAAGTAGGCATTTACCTGAGTCATATTGGTAAGCTCCGCCATGATCTAAACAATCATCTATCACTAAAAAAGAATGTATTGCCCATATAACGAGTAAACTTGTAAAGACACCAATAAATGTTGGAATTGAGTTGCGTTTCATACAATACCTATATAGATAGTACCCCTAACATGGGTAATTTTTGAGTGTTAGAAATATTGAATTTTTGTAAAATGATTTTCTTTGTCAATATTAAGAATAAGTCGCCACTAAATTCAGCGATCTTTAATCAACTACGACTAAACATGGTTAATAATGAGTAATATCCCATAATTCCTAGGTATTAAACACAGTGATGTTAATCTTTTTTAACTAAGTCTGCTTTTGTTGCCTGCCTTCATAATCATAAAAATTCATTGGTACCAATACGTTAATAATATTCTAATGATTGTATTTAGAATAAGTCAGACAATAACGTAATCTATTATTTTACGCACTAAGTGTATTAAACAGTAGAGCGATGCCTAGCTTAAAAACTGGCTGATGGATTCTTTTTAATAATGGTGAAATCAATATTGTTTTGTTTTTCCAACAGACGAGCCATCGACAAACCCGCGACTCCTGCACCAACAATCAACACTTTCATAATGTATGCTTATTTTATTCTTTGTTTAAATTTTAACAATCCGAACAGATGGCATAATTGTATCAGTAAAGTAAACGACCGCATGTGTATATATTTCACCACATTAGACTTAAATTATGTAGAGTTAATCATAGCCTTCAACATGAATAACTGGTGTCTTCCACCTCCCTACGTATATAATTAACTCAGGAATAGTCTTTAAGTTTTGCAAATATCTGCGTCGTTATTTCAAGGTGAATTTTGTGTCTGATCATTTTAGTAAAAAACCCAACAAAGCTGGTGGTATATCTTCTTTAACCTCGACTTTAAAACACATAATGAACAGTCAACAACCGCACACTAATGTCAAAAACCTGTTAAAAGCAAATAAAGATAAAGGCTTTGACTGTCCCGGCTGTGCTTGGGGTGATGAGAAAGAAGGATTGTTGCAGTTTTGCGAAAACGGTGCCAAAGCAATCGCCTGGGAGTCAACCAGTAAAAAAGTTGATGCTGATTTTTTTGCAAAATATAGCGTCCAGCAATTACAAAAGCAAAGTGATTATTGGTTAGAATACCAAGGTCGGTTAACTGAGCCGATGAAATACAATAAAGAAAGCGGTCATTATGAAGCCATTGGTTGGCAAGATGCCTATCAGCTAATAGCAGATAAACTCAACAGTTTACCATCTGCCAATAAAGCAGAGTTTTATACCTCGGGCCGTGCTAGCAATGAAGCTTCATTCCTTTATCAACTATTTGGCCGACTCTATGGTACAAATAATTTTCCTGATTGCTCAAATATGTGCCACGAAGCCAGTGGCGTTGCATTAAATGAATCAATTGGCATTGGCAAAGGCACCGTTGTCTTAGACGACTTTGATCAAGCCGATGCGATATTTGTTTTTGGACAAAACCCAGGTACCAACCACCCTAGAATGATGAACGCATTGCGCAAAGCAGCTCGAGGTGGTTGTAAAATAGTGAGCTTCAACAATTTAAAAGAAGTCGCATTAGAGCGTTTTGCTAGCCCGCAAGACCCTATTGAGCTATTGACCAGCAAGGCAACAACTATCAGTCATGCCTATTTCACCCCTAAGTTAGGTGGTGATATGGCCGCTATTCGTGGCATGGTTAAAATCATTCTGAAACGAAATGCAGAACAAATCACTAACGGCCAAGCATCGATAATTGATAACGAGTTTATCAAACAACACTGCCAGCAATTTGAACAATATCAGCAAGTGGTTAATGACACTACATGGCAAACTATAGAGCAACAATCTGGGCTATCTTATGCAGAGTTGTCCCAATCTACAGATATTTTTCTAAATGCGGACAAGGTTATATGTACTTGGGCAATGGGAATTACTCAACATAAACACTCTGTAGCTACCATTCAAGAAATAGTTAATTTGCAGTTACTGTCTGGCAATATTGGTCGAAAAGGAGCAGGTTTGTGCCCTGTTCGCGGCCACTCCAACGTGCAAGGCAACCGAACCATGGGGATCAATGAAAAACCAACCGCTGCATTTATTGATAAACTCTCCGTTGCTGTTGACAGCAAACTTCCTAAAGAAAAAGGTCATAACGTTTATCATGCGATAAATGCATTATTGGATAAAACCAGTAAGGTGTTAATTTGTTTAGGTGGCAATATTGCGCAAGCCGCACCTGATACAGCGCAAACCCATCAAGCATTAAAAAATAGCGAGTTGAATGTGCAAATAAGTACTAAGCTCAATCGTAGTCACTTATGTATTGGTCAAGATGCGCTCATATTACCTTGTTTAGGCCGCACAGAAATAGATCAACAAGCGTCCGGCGAGCAGTTTATTACTGTAGAAGATACCTTTAGTATGGTACATGCTTCTCAAGGTAATGTTGAGCCACTAGCTCATACTTTGCGCTCTGAGACGGCTATTGTCGCAGATATTGCTGACGCTACACTCGCTAACAGTAAAACGAATAAAGCGATTGATTGGCAACAGCTAAAAGGCAATTATCATTTAATTCGTGATTTAATTGAGCAATCAATTCCCGGCTTTACCAACTATAATCTTTTACTTGAACAGCCAGGAGGTTTTTATTTAGGTAACAGTGCTGCCCAGTTACAATGGAACAACGAACAAGGAAAAGCTTTGTTTGGACTTCATCAACTGCCAATAGATATTGTTAACATTGCTGAGGATAAAATAGACGAATTACAGCAAAAGAACCAACCACTTTATACTTTGCAATCGTTACGTTCACACGATCAATATAACACCACCATTTATGGCATGGACGATAGATACCGCGGCATTAGCAATGCAAGAAACGTATTATTTATTAACAAAAAAGATGCTTTAAAACAGGGACTAAAAGATAATGATTATGTCGATATCACCTCTATTTGGCCTGATAATCAAAACCGGTCCGTGAAAAACTTTATATTATGCTTTTACGATATTCCTAGAAGCAACCTTGCAGCTTATTATCCAGAAACCAATCCTCTAGTTCCACTTGATAGTTTTGGTGACCGCTCTTATACACCTACGTCGAAATCTGTCGCTGTAATCATTAGCAAGGCAGAAACCCCACCATTGATTTAATAACGTTTTTTCTTTTTATAGCGGTGTTAATAATGCTCAATGACTTAAATAGGGCTTTATTAACCTTTGGCTTCATTAGTTATGATTAGTTAAGCGCCAATCACCATGATATACATTGAAGCCTTGCTCACTAACAAACCCTATCAAGGTCATATCAAAACGCTGAGCTGCCTGAATAGCTAAATCCGATGCAGCTCCTACACCAACTAAAATACTAAAACCTGCCATAAGTGCTTTTTGAACAATTTCAAAGCTAATGCGACCGCTCACGACTAAAATTAATAATTCATTCACTTGCTCATGTTTTACTAATGTGCTTTTTGTAGTTTTGTGATTAGCTTTTTGTGTTAATAAATAGTGGCCTATAACCTTATCAACTGCATTGTGACGACCAATATCTTCAAATACATGCAATAAGTTTGCTTGTTGATCAAATAGTGCCGCACCATGGACACCACCTGTTTGGCTAAAAAGAACTTGCTGATGTCTCATTTCACTGGCTAAACGACTTATCTGACTCACTGGAAATTCAAATTTTTGCTGAGTTTGCGTTAATCTCAACGGCTTTTTTAATTCCAAAGCATTCAACGATGTCGAACCGCATAAACCGCAGCTAGAATAAGTCATTTGATAGCGTTCAAGTGAGGCTAGTTCAGGCACTGTACCTTCGCTCAATTGTACTATCCATTGGTTATTATTTGTGGCATCAGCATCAATACATTCAATTTCAGCAAGGTTATTGATAATACCCTCGCTTATTAAAAGGCCAATAATCAGTGCTTGTTCATTACCCGGTGTTCTCATAGTAATAGCAAAAACATTGGATTTAATTTTTGCAGCCTGATGCCAAGACAAAGTAATTTGCAATGGCTGTTCAACAATAACCACATCACTTATAAGTTGTCTTGAAAAACGCTCGTTAACAAAATAATAATTAGCTTTTACTAGTTTTTTTGTTGAATGTACTGATATATTTTCTTTTTCCATATAAAGTTTTGATGCACCGCAAGTAATACATAGTAAATTAATATAAGCTAAAGTCTAACGCTTTAGTCGTAAAGTTCAAAGCCATGGTGATAAATATCCATTTAACAATCATCAAAGTTCGTATCATTTTTGTTGCGAGTAACTTTTACACTAAACTATTAATAAAATTGGTATAACAAATAGTACTTAAGGATTGATTTATGGCTACCGATGTAGAGATCGCTCAACAGTTTACTCCAAAAGCAATAACAGCAATTACACAGCAGCTTGAAATAAAGGATGAGCATGTTCATCCATATGGTCGTGATATTGCTAAAATTGCTCTTAATGCCTTAAAAAGTCCAACAACAAAAAAAGGACGTTTGATCTTAGTTTCGGCAACCACTCCGACGCCATCAGGTGAAGGAAAAACCACAACGACCATTGGCCTCGGTCAAGCTTTCACCCAACTAAATGAGTCTGTATGTCTCGCCTTACGAGAGCCATCATTGGGTCCGTGTCTTGGTATGAAAGGCGGAGCTACGGGTGGCGGTTATAGCCAAATAATGCCTGGTGATAAAATCAACTTACATTTTACCGGTGATTTTCATGCTATAACCAGTGCAAATAATTTACTCTCAGCGGCAATCGATAATCATATTTATCAAGATAATTTACTCAATATAGATCCCCGCCAAGTTGTTTGGCGCCGTGTAATGGATATGAATGACCGAAGTTTACGTAAAATTGTCTTAGGATTAGGCGGTAAAATGCAGGGTATTCCGCGCGAAGGTGGCTTTGATATTACCGCAGCCTCAGAAGTAATGGCAATGTTATGTTTAGCCGATGACGCCGCAGATTTAGAAAGGCGCTTAGAAAATACCTTAATTGGCTACACCTATAGTGGCCAACCAATTTATGCAAAAGATTTAAGTATCACTGGCGCTATGATGGCACTTTTACGTGACGCTTTACAGCCAAACTTAGTTCAGAGTTTTGAAGGCACCCCAGCTTTTGTTCACGGTGGTCCTTTCGCCAATATAGCTCATGGCTGTAATAGTGTTATAGCAACAAGAATGGCAATGCACCATAGTGACTGGGCGATAACCGAAGCTGGTTTTGGTTTTGATTTAGGTGCTGAAAAGTTTTTCGATATTAAATGCAGAATTGCTAATTTAGACCCTGATGCAGTCGTATTAGTTACCACAGTTCGCGCATTAAAAATGCACGGTGGCAAACATAAAAGCAAGCTCGAAAGTGAAGATTTAAGTGCTGTAGCTAAAGGTTTAGAAAATCTCGATAAACACATCGAGAGTGTTGAGTTATTTAATAAGCACCCTGTCGTAGCACTTAATCGCTTTGCCACAGATACTGATGCTGAAATAGCTTTAATTAAAGCGCGCTGTGTTGAACATGGGGTTTCTTTTGCAGAAACGAGCCATCACGCCGATGGTGGTAAAGGGGCAATTGAACTTGCCAAAGCGGTTATGACATCAGTTGAAAAAAGCAAAGCTTATGCTCCTTTATATGATTTAGATTTAACCGTGGTTGAAAAGGTACGAAAAGTAAGCCGCGCTATGTACGGTGCGACCGATGTGGCCTTTTCCAAACAAGCAGAAAAGGACTTAAAACATGTTGAACAACTCGGCTTAACACATTTACCTATTTGTATCGCCAAGGCGCCAAGTTCTTTATCAGACGATCCTACATTGCACGGTAGACCAAGAGATTTTGAAGTAACCGTAAGTGCTGTGCAAATAAACGCAGGGGCTGGATTTTTAGTAGTTCTTACTGGCAATATTATGCGTATGCCAGGTTTACCTAAACAACCAGCAGCTAATGATATTAAGTTATTAGAAAGCGGTATTATTGAAGGCTTAGAGTAAATAAAACCGTTATGAATGATTGCTATTTTCAGCTTATTTTTAAGCTGGCAATAGCAACTTAATAACAAAAACTTAAGACATTTACCTATATGGCATGACTTTTAATGAGTAAACTACATCTTTAGTTATAAAGTTTTATTCGAACATCAGAATAAATGCGCATTGAGTTTGTAATAGCTTATTAATTAATTGCTGTTTAATTACTGTTTAATACGGCTTCATAAACAGAAGATATTACACTGCCATATTTAGCTGTTTCATACTGCTTACCTTTAAAGTGATAATGCTTGTTATCACCGTCAATTTCACTATGACGTGCATTGGTTAATAAAATAATGGCCAGATCATGTTGAGGATCTATAACAGTTGCAGTACCTGTCCATCCCGTATGACCAAAAGTCGAAGGGCTTGCATAGGGGCCGAAATGCCATTTCATCTCTCCACTGTTGGCGCGGCGCCATCCTAGGCCATAAGTACCATTTTCATCGTCAGGTTTAATAAACTGACTCATGACATTAGTCGAAAATAATTGCTTATCGCCATATCCGCCACGGTTAAGTAAGGTTTGCGCTAATACAGCCAAATCGGCTGCTGTTGAAAATAAACCTGCATGCCCTGCTACACCAGAAAAAGAATGAAAAGCTTTTTCGTCGTGAACTTCGCCCTGTAAAACATAATCACGAATATTGTTAAAATCAACTCGCCCACCACGTGTAGTACCTTGTATTTCGGTGGCGGCAAATTGGTTGCTTCGTCTGCCTTTTTCAAGAGGCGTAAATAATGTATTGACTAAATTAAGGCGCTGATAAACTTCTTGTTCAAGGTAAACATCTAGACTTACCCCGGTGATTTTCTCAATCAGCATACCTAACAGCATAAAGTCTGTATCGCTATACATATGTTTTGTATTTCGAGGTACATCGAAAGGCACTTTTGTCATAATGAGTGCTTTAGTCTTTTGTGGGCTTTGTGAATAAAAGTCTTCCCCTAAATGGTTATCTTTAGTAAAAAAACGTACTTGCGGTGCATAACCAGCATTATGGGTTAACATATCTTTTACTGTGCGTAACTCTCGCCCTTCACCTTGATATAATGGCAAGTAAAAGCTGATGGGTAAATTCACATTTAACCGCTCTTCACTAACAAGTTTCATTAAAGCAAAGTTAGTTGCAAAAACCTTAGTATTTGATGCAAGGTCAAATAGAGTATCTTGGGTCATTTTTACTGGGTGTGTCAGTGGCTTACCGTCTTCTGCATATTTGCGTTTATATCCATAAGCCTTATGCTTAATAATAAAACCATCCTTTATCACTAATAAAACAGCGCCAGGAAAACCGTTATTAATATCCTCTTCAATAAGAGCATCAACTTTTTCAAAACTTTTTTTGTACCTCCTCTTCAAACGATTAGATAGCTTTTCGCTTAAAGTAGGATATGGAATAGTAATAGCGAGGTTTGCGTGTTCTGGGATGATATTTTCTACCCTTAAAGTATTTTCACCATTTTTTGTGCGTTTCTTTAAGCTATAACGATATGTATTATAAGCTTGCATTGGTTGGGCAATATTGAGTTTTTGACCATTAACATAAATGTCTGCCGATACAGCATCTTTATTGTTAATGATAATATTGCCTCTTCGTCGATAGCTCTTAAAAATCGTTCTGTCGTTGACTAGCTCTCTAGAGCTTCGCTGCTTTTGTGGAAATACCTCATCAATCTGCCCACGACTCGTTAATGTATGTATCGGTGATTCAGGAAATAATTCTACTTTAGCTGGGGGGAGAATCGTTTTACTAACATTTTCGTTTACCTGCTCTGCCTTTTGATTAACACAGCTAGCAATTAAAAAGCAAAATGGTAATAGCTTAGCTATTAACGCAATATTACTCATGTAAGTTTTATAATTCATTTAGTACACTCAATATTAATTACTTAGTTCATAGTGAACTAGCTAAAGCCTGCTTGCTTTGATTATAAGAGTATAATATTCCAAATTAAATGTAATTAATTAACTCAAACGAATTACTAAATTTACCCGCTTAATTTGTTTAAAAAGCGGCTAAAAGTGGTACACTCAGTTAATTTATTGATTTCAGTGTATTAGACTTTAACTAGTCTTAAATTCATCTTTCCCTAGCAGTAATAACAGCAAGTATCGAATAACTCATGAGCTATACCTCTCGAAAAACACAAGCATTAATTAATCTATCCGCCTTAAAAGATAATTATCAACTTATCACGCAATTAGCTAAAGACAGTGCAACGATTGCGGTGCTCAAGGCTGACGCTTATGGCCATGGGGCAATTGAAGTAGCTAAGAGCCTAGATTCGCTGGTACCTGCCTTTGCTGTTGCCTTTATCGACGAAGCAATAGCTTTACGTGAAGCGGGCATAAAATCGTCTATTCTTATTCTTGAAGGCCCGCTAATAGAAAGTGATTTTTCAGTCGCAAATCAACATGATTTTTGGCTGATTTTGCATAACCACGA
>Ga0114909_1001555_pt1 | contig 12550 bp, 8 predicted proteins | sample MalvireepMed_906_FD_87290 | JGI IMG/M metagenome (GOLD analysis project Ga0114909, IMG submission 87290) | Marine viral communities from the Global Malaspina Expedition - Malaspina viral metaG DeepMed_906 | ecosystem: Environmental > Aquatic > Marine > Oceanic | place: Mediterranean Sea...
CGCCATATGTGACGCTGGCCCCGCTCGGGCCGCGTTTTGCCAGCGTCACATATGGCGCGGGCGGGTCGACCCGCGAGCGGACGCACCAGCAGGTCGTTCGCATCCAGAACGAAGCGCGCATTCCTGCTGCCGCGCACCTGACCTGCGTCGAGGCGACCCGCGAAGAGGTCGACGAGGTGGCGCGCCATTACTGGGATGAGGGCATCCGCCATATCGTGGCCCTGCGCGGCGACGCGCCCGACGGGAAATCGCAATATGCGCCGCATCCGGGCGGCTATGCCAACGCAGTCGAACTGATCGCGGGACTGAAGAAGGTCGCCAATTTCGAGATTTCGGTCGCCGCCTATCCCGAGGTCCATCCCGATTCGCCCGATCGCCAGGCCGATCTCGACAATCTCAAGGCCAAGTTCGACGCCGGGGCGACCCGGGCGATCACGCAGTTCTTCTTCGATCCGCAATGTTTCTTCGACTTTCGCGACCAGGCCGCAGCGGCGGGAATTGACGGCGAGATCGTGCCCGGGATCATGCCCGTGCTCAGCTTCGCGGCGGTGCGCCGGATGTCGGGGCTGTGCGGCACAGCCATCCCGCCGTGGATGGAAGGTCTGTTCGACGGGCTCGACGATCGCCCCGCCGCGCGTCAGCTCGTCAGCGCGACCATCGCGGCCGAACTGTGTCGCCGGCTATATGCGGGCGGGGTACGGCAATTCCATTTCTACACTCTCAACCGCGCCGAACTGAGCTATGCAATCTGCCATATGCTCGGGCTGCGCGCGAAGGCAGGCCGATGACCAAGCGCGAAGAATTCGAAGCCGCCGCAGCCCAGCGGATCCTGATCAAGGACGGTCCCTACGGTACCGCGATCCAGCAGGCCGGGCTAACGCCCGAAGACTATGCCGCGGGCACCGATCTCGCGCAGGAGCAGAAGGGCAATAACGACCTCGTCAATCTGACGCAGCCGCAGGTGATCCGCCGGATCTGTGACAGCTACATCGATGCGGGCGCGCATATCCTCGCCACCAACACCTTCAACGCCAATCGCATCAGCCAGGCCGATTACGGCGCCGAACACCTGGTCCATGAGATCAACGTCGCCGCGGCGCGGATCATCCGTGAAGCGGTCGATGCGCGGAACGACGGCATTCCGCGGTTCGTGGCGGGCGCTGTCGGGCCGACCAACAAGACGCTGTCGCTTTCGCCCGATGTCGAAGACCCAGGGTTTCGCGAAGTGACATTCGACGAAATCGTCGCCGTCTATGTCGAACAATGCCGCGCGCTTGTCGCGGGCGGGGCCGATTTCATCCTCGTCGAGACGGTGTTCGACACGCTCAACTGCAAGGCCGCCATCATGGCCGTGAAGCAGCTGGCGCGCGAACTTGACCGCGACATACCGCTGATGATCTCGCTGACGCTGACCGACCTTTCGGGCCGCAATCTGTCGGGCCATACGGTGGAAGCGTTCTGGTACACCGTGCGCCATGCCAAGCCGCTGACGATCGGCCTCAACTGCAGCTTCGGTGCCGAACAGCTGCGTCCGCATGTGCAATTGCTGTCCGATATCGCCGATACTTGGCTGATGGCCTATCCCAATGCCGGCCTGCCCAACGATCTCGGCGAGTATGACGAACAGCCGGAAACGACTGCGTCGCTGACGCAGGTCTGGGCGCAGAATGGCCGGATCAACGCGCTGGGCGGCTGCTGCGGCTCGACGCCCGCGCATATCGCCGCGATGGCCAAGGCGGTCGAAAACTGCGCGCCGCGTGTGCTGCCCAAGCCTGACCCGGACATGCATCTGGCGGGGCTCGAACCGTTCACGATCGCGGCATGAGCGGCGGGGGCCTCCATGGGGCGGTAATCCGCGAGGCGGGGGCAGCGGACGTGCGCGCGCTCGCGCTGGTGTCGGATGCCACCTTCCTCGAGACCTTCGCCGGGATGATCAGCGGCGAGGCGCTCGTCGCGCATTGTGCGGCCAAGCATGCACCCGATCATCTCGCCGGTCTGCTGGCTGCTGGTGCCCGTGCCTGGCTTGCCGAAATCGACCGGGCGCCGATCGGCTACGCGCTGCTCACCCGGCCCGAACTCGATGCCGCGCAGGACGGCGATATCGAACTCAAGAAGATCTACCTGCTGTCGCGCTTCCACGGCAGCAGTATCGCCGCCGCGCTGTTCGATGCCGTATTGCGCGGGGCGCAGAGCCATCGCCGGCTGCTGCTGGGCGTGAAAGACGACAACCACCGCGCCATCGCCTTCTATACCAAACAGGGTTTCCGGCAGATCGCCACCCGCCGCTTCGATGTCGGCGGAACCCTCTATGACGATGTCGTGCTGGCGCGCGACCTCGACCGGAATTGAATTCATGAGCAATCTGACCACCGCCCGCTTCGTCAATATCGGCGAGCGCACCAATGTGACCGGCTCGGCGCGGTTCAAGAAACTGATCATGGCGGACGATTACGACACCGCGGTCGAAGTCGCGCGCCAGCAGGTCGAGAACGGCGCGCAGGTGATCGACGTCAACATGGACGAAGGCCTGCTCGATGCCGAGCATGCCATGACCACTTTCCTCAAGCTGATCGCGGCCGAACCCGACATCGCGCGTGTCCCGGTGATGATCGACAGTTCCAAATGGGAGGTCATCGAGGCCGGCCTCAAATGCGTTTCGGGCAAGCCGATCGTCAATTCGATCAGCATGAAGGAAGGCGAGGACGCTTTTCTCGATCATGCGCGCAAATGCATGGATTACGGCGCCGCGGTGGTGGTCATGGCGTTCGACGAGACCGGGCAGGCGGACACCAAGGAGCGCAAGGTCGAAATCTGCAAGCGTGCCTATGCATTGCTGACCGGGATCGGCTTCCCGCCCGAGGATATCATCTTCGACCCCAATATCTTCGCGGTGGCGACGGGGATCGAGGAACACGATCGCTATGGTCTCGATTTCATCGAAGCGGTGGCGGAGATCAAGGCGGCGTGTCCGCAGGCGAAGACCAGCGGCGGCCTGTCCAACCTCAGCTTCAGCTTCCGCGGCAATGAAACCGTGCGCCGCGCGATGCATTCGATCTTCCTCTATCACACGATCCCCGCGGGGCTCGACATGGCGATCGTCAACGCCGGCCAGCTCGACGTCTACGACCAGATCGATCCGCAGCTGCGCGAAGCCTGCGAAGACGTGATCCTGATGCGGCGGCCGGATGCCACCGAGCGGTTGATCGACCTTGCCGAAAGCTACAAGGGCAAGAGTGCGGCCGACGAAAAGGCCGCCGAGGAATGGCGCGGCTGGGACGTGCGCCGCCGGCTCGAACACGCGCTGGTCAAGGGCATCGACGCGCATGTCGTGGCCGACACCGAAGAGGCGCGCCAGCAGTTCGACCGCCCGATCGAGGTTATCGAAGGCCCGCTGATGGACGGCATGAACGTCGTTGGAGACCTGTTCGGCAGCGGCAAGATGTTCCTGCCGCAGGTGGTCAAGTCCGCGCGCGTCATGAAAAAGGCGGTCGCCCACCTGATCCCCTACATCGAGGCGCAGAAGGAAGCGGGCGCCCGCGCGAAGGGCAAGATCGTGATGGCCACCGTGAAGGGCGACGTCCACGACATCGGCAAGAACATCGTCGGGGTGGTGCTGCAATGCAATGGCTACGAGGTGATCGACCTCGGGGTCATGGTGCCGTGGTCGAAAATCCTCGAAGCCGCGAACGAGAACGATGCCGACATCATCGGCCTGTCGGGCCTGATCACGCCCTCGCTCGATGAAATGGTCACCGTTGCCGAAGAGATGAAAACCGCCGGGATGACCATGCCGCTGCTGATCGGCGGGGCGACGACCAGCAAGGTCCATACCGCGCTGCGGATCGACCCTGCCTATGACGGGCCGGTTATCCACGTGCTCGATGCCAGCCGAGCGGTGGGCGTCGCCAGCCGCCTACTGTCCGACACGCAGCGCGATGAGTTCGTCGACCGGACCGCGGCGGAATATGTCCAGGTCCGCGACACGCGCGCTGGCAAGGGGCAGAGCGAACTGATGCCGCTGGCCGATGCGCGCGCGAACGGGTTCGTGGCCAGCATGGCCGAAAAACCCGCTGCGCCGCTGCAGCCCGGGCTGCATGTGTTCGATGGCTGGGACCTCGCGGAACTTCGCGAATATATCGACTGGACCCCGTTCTTCCGGGCGTGGGAACTGCACGGCACCTATCCCAAGATCCTCGATGACGAGGTCGTCGGCGAAAGCGCCCGCGGCCTCAAGGCGGATGCCGACGCCATGCTCGACCGGATCGTCGCCGAACAATGGTTCACCGCGCGCGGAGTGGCGGGGCTGTGGCCCTGCACGCGCGACGGCGACGATGTCGTGATCGCCGATCCGGCGGGCGCATCGCCTACGGTGATGGCGTTCCTGCGCCAGCAGGTGAAGAAGTCGCGCAGCCGCCCCAATATGTGCCTGGCCGACTTCATCGATCCGGCGGGCGACTGGCTGGGCGGCTTCGCCGTGGGCATCCACGGGATCGAGGAACATTCGCAACGCTTCCTCGCCGACAAGGACGATTATTCGGACATCCTGCTCAAGGCGCTGGCGGACCGCTTTGCCGAGGCATTTGCCGAACGGCTGCACCAGCACGTGCGCACCGATCTGTGGGGCTACGCGCCGCAGGAACAGCTGACCAATATCGCGCTGATCAAGGAAGAATACCGCGGCATCCGTCCCGCGCCCGGCTACCCCGCCTGTCCCGACCACAGCCTCAAGCCGATCCTGTTCGACCTGCTCGACGCCGAAGCCAACACCGGGATCACGCTGACCGAAAGCTTCGCCATGTATCCCACCGCTGCAGTGAGCGGGTTCTATTTCGGCCACCCGCAGGCGGAGTATTTCGGCGTGGCGCGTGTCGGACGCGACCAGCTCGAGGATTATGCCACGCGTCGCAATGTGGATATTGCCACTGCCGAACGCTGGCTGCGCCCGAACCTGGATTGACCGGGCGGCGCTTATCGCGCAGGGCACTCACGTCGGCTGCGGAAGCGATTCTGCGGCAGGCGCGCACGGGAGAGTTCGGGTGGCGGCGTCCACCCGGCGCCGAAGGAGCAACCGCCCCGGAAACTCTCAGGCTAAACGGACCGTGCGCTCCATCGGCACTCTGGAAAGCGTCGCGCGCCTGCGCGTGGCCACCGAAGGGGTAAGCGCACCCATCCGTGCGCCAGTCTCTCAGGTTTCCCGACAGAGGGGGCATGGGTTTTCGGCGCACCGCGAAGGGGCGCCCCCATGCTTGCGAAGGACGGGACTTGAGCGACGACACCGAAGACACGATTGCCGAAACCGAAACGCTGCCGCTCGATGCGTGGCATCGCCGCAAGGGCGCGCGGATGGTGCCCTTTGCGGGGTACCACATGCCGATCCAGTACGAAGGCATCGTCACCGAACACAACTGGACCCGCAACCAGGCGGGCCTGTTCGATGTCAGCCATATGGGCCAGCTCATGGTCACCGGCGACAAGGCTGCGGCCGAGCTTGAGAAACTGCTCCCCGGGGCGATCGCTTCGCTCAAGCCGGGCAAGGTGCGCTATTCGCTACTGCTCGACGATGACGGCGGTATCCTCGACGATCTGATGGTCACCAATGCCACGCCGTGGATAGAGGGCGACGAGGAAGCCGGCACCGAGGGACGCTGGGGCGAACCGGCCTATTACCTCGTCGTCAACGGTGCGATGAAATGGGACGATATCGCCCATCTGCGCGAGCATCTCGACGATGATGTTACGCTGACGCATATGGACGAACACGCGCTGATCGCGCTGCAGGGCCCCAGCGCGGCGACCGCGCTCAACCGCGTGATGCGCAACGTCATCGACGACATGGTCTTCATGGAAAGCGTGGTCCATGACTTCGGCGAATGGCCGCTGCGCATCACCCGCGCCGGCTATACTGGCGAAGACGGGTTCGAAATCTCGCTGCCGGCCGAATTCGCGGAAAGCTTTGCCGACCGCCTGTGTGCCGAAATCGAAGTGCGTCCCGTCGGCTTGGGGGCACGCGACAGCCTGCGGCTCGAAGCGGGCCTGCCGCTCTACGGCCACGACATCACCGCCGAAACCGATCCGGTGTCCGCCGATCTCGGCTTTGCGCTGACCAAGCGGCGGCGCGAGGAAGGCGGCTGGATGGGCCATGCGCCGGTAATGCAGGCGTTCGCCGAGGGACCCGCGCAGAAACGCGTCGGCCTCGCCATCGACGGCCGGATGCCCGCCCGCGAAGGCGCGCTGGTCTATTCGGGTGATACGCAGGTCGGCCGCATCACCAGCGGCGGCTTCTCGCCCACGCTCGAACGGCCCATCGCCATGGGCTATGTCGACACAGCGCTTGCCGCCGAAGGCACCGAACTCGAAGTCGAGGTGCGGAAGAAAAGGCTGCCCGCCACGGTCGCCTCGCTCCCCTTCGTCCCCCATCGCTACCACAGAGGGAAATGATAGAAATGGCCCGCTATTTTACCGATGAACATGAATGGATCGACGTCGAGGGCGACACCGCCACCGTCGGGATCACCGATTTCGCACAAGGCCAGCTGGGCGACATCGTCTTCGTCGAGCTGCCCGATGTCGGCAGCGTGATCGACAAGGGCAAGGACGCTGCCGTGGGCGAAAGCGTCAAGGCGGCGAGCGACGTCTACGCGCCGATCAGCGGCGAGATCATGGAAACCAACGAGGCGCTGGAAGACGACCCGGCGCTGGTGAACACCTCGCCCGAAGAAGACGGCTGGTTCTTCAAGATGACCATCGGCGACAAGTCGCAGTTCGACGGTCTGATGGACCAGGCCGCTTACAAGAGCTTCTGCGACGGGCTTTGATTTTCTGACGCCCTGCGGGGCCTGAAGGAACCAAGATGCGTTACCTACCCCTGACCGATACCGACCGTTCGGACATGCTTGATACGATCGGCGCGCCCGATATCGATGCGCTGTTCGCCGATGTACCCGAGGCAGCGCGGCTTTCCGGCCCGATCGAAGGCCTGCCGATGCACGCCAGCGAAATGTCGGTCGAAAAGCATATGCGGCGGCTGAGCAAGAAGAATCTTGCCGCATCCGATGCGGCGTTCTTTCTTGGGGCAGGGGCATACAAGCACCATATCCCGGCCAGCGTCGATCACATCATCCAGCGCGGCGAGTTCCTGACCGCCTATACGCCCTACCAGCCCGAAATCGCGCAGGGCACGCTCCAGATGCTGTTCGAATTCCAGACGCAGGTCGCGCGGCTCTATGGCTGCGCGGTCGCCAATGCGTCGATGTACGACGGCTCGACCGCGTGCTGGGAAGCGGTGGCCATGGCGGGCCGGGTCGCCCGTGGGAAGAAGCGCAAGGTCGTGCTCTCGGGCGCGCTGCACCCGCATTATGCCGAAGTGGTGCGGACGATGGCCAAGTTCACCGACGACGAGATCGCCGGTGCGCCGCCCAGCCTGACCGCCAGGCCCGACGATGACGGGCTGATTGCGCGGATCGACGGGGACACCAGCTGCGTCGTGGTGCAATATCCCGATATCCTCGGCCGCCTGCCCGACCTCGCGAAAATCGCCGAGGCCGCGCATGACAAGGGCGCGCTGCTGATCGCGGTCAATACCGAACCCGTGGCGCTGGGCGCGATCGCATCGCCGGGTGAGCTGGGGGCGGACATCGTCGTCGGCGAAGGCCAGTCGATCGGCGTCGGCCTGCAATTCGGCGGACCCTATCTCGGGCTGTTCGCCGTACGCGATGAAAAGCACGTGCGGATGATGCCGGGCCGCCTGTGCGGCGAGACGGTCGATGCCGGGGGCAAGCGCGGCTTCGTGCTGACGCTGTCGACGCGCGAACAGCATATCCGCCGCGAAAAGGCGACCTCGAACATCTGCACCAATTCGGGGCTCTGCGCGCTGGCGTTCAATGTCCATATGACGCTGCTCGGCGAGAAAGGGCTGCGCCGGCTGGCGATGGAGAACCACCGGCTCGCCTGCTTTGCCGCCGACCGCTTGGCTAAGGTGCCGGGCGTGAAGCTGCTCAACGACGCGTTCTTCAATGAATTCACGCTGCTGCTCGATGGCGATGCGCGCAGTATCGTGCGTGAACTGACGCAGCAGGATATCCTCGCGGGCGTATCGCTCGCACGGCTGTTCCCCGGCCATGATGCGCTGTCCAACGGGCTGCTCGTCGCGGTTACCGAAACCACTACCGAGGAGGACGTGGAAACGCTCGCCTCCGCACTCGAGGAGGTGCTGGCATGAACGCTCCCAACGCTTCGGGCTGGAAGCCCGGCACCCCCGTCGAAGGACACAATGCGATGAGCGGCCCCGACACCGCCACCGGTAACCGTGCACTGATGCTCGAAGAACCGCTGCTGTTCGAGATCGGCCATGCCGAAACCACCGGGGTAGACCTGCCCGAACCGCAGGCGGGCGCCAATCGCCTCGGCGGGTTCGACCGCAAAGATCCGATCGGCTTGCCCGGCCTGTCCGAGCCTGAGACCGTGCGCCACTACACGCGCCTGAGCCGGCAGAATTACGCAATCGATCTCGGGCTGTTCCCGCTCGGTTCGTGCACGATGAAGCATAATCCGCGGCTCAACGAAAAGGTCGCGCGCATGCCCGGCTTCGCCGATGTCCATCCGTTGCAGCCGGTCGATACGGTGCGCGGCGCGCTGGAAGTGATCAACGAACTGGCGCACTGGCTGATCGAGCTTACCGGCATGCAGGGCGTTGCCATGAGCCCCAAGGCCGGGGCGCATGGCGAGTTATGCGGCATCCTGTGCATCCGCGCCGCGCTCGAAGCGCGCGGCGATGCGCGCGAGGTCATCCTCGTCCCCGAAAGCGCGCATGGCACCAACCCAGCCACCGCGGCCTTCGCCGGCTACCGGGTCGAAGACATTCCGGCCAATTCCGACGGGAGGGTCGATCTCGAAGCGCTGAAAGCACGTCTCGGCCCCGATGTCGCGGGGGTGATGATCACCAATCCCAACACCTGCGGCCTGTTCGAACGCGACATGAAGGCGATTTCCGACGCGGTCCACGAGGCCGGCGGCTTCGTCTATTGCGACGGCGCGAATTTCAACGCCATCGTCGGCAAGGTGCGCCCCGGCGACCTCGGCGTCGACGCGATGCATATCAACCTGCACAAGACCTTCTCCACCCCGCATGGCGGCGGCGGCCCGGGTTCGGGCCCGGTCGTGCTGTCCGAAGCGCTCTGCCCCTATGGCCCGCTGCCATTTACCGCGCGGACCAGGGATGGCGTGGTCCACCTGGTCGAGGAAGAAAACGCCGCCGAATTCGACCACACCAAGGCCTTCGGCCGGATGACCGCGTTCCACGGTCAGATGGGGATGTTCACCCGCGCGCTGGCCTATATCCTCAGCCACGGTGCCGATGGCCTCAAGCAAGTGTCCGAAGACGCCGTGCTCAATGCCAATTACATCCTGCGCAACCTCGAAGACGTGCTCGATGCACCCTTCGGCCACAGCGGGCCGTGCATGCATGAAGCGCTGTTCAGCGACAAAGGGTTTGCCGACGGCGTCTCGACGCTCGATCTGGCCAAGGCCCTGATCGACGAGGGCTATCACCCGATGACGATGTATTTCCCGCTGGTGGTGCACGGCGCGATGCTGGTCGAACCGACCGAGACCGAAAGCAAGGCGGCGCTCGACCAGTTCATCCTCGCGCTGCGCAGCGTGGCCGAGCGGGCGATCGCGGGCGACGAGACGCTCAAGACCGCGCCCTATTACGCGCCGCGCCAGCGGCTCGACGAAACGCAGGCCGCGCGCAAGCCCGTGCTGGCCTGGAACGACGCCAATCTGACCTGACCCTGCATGCTGTCTGCCGACCCGGCCGGGGTGCACCAGCGCCTTACCGGGTCGGACCTGCGGTCCGGTGCCCGCGCTAGCGTTCGGGCGGTACCTCGGGTTTGGGTTTGACCGTGATCGTGATCTGCGACAGCGAGATGATCGCGACCCAGAAGCCCAGCACCGACAAGGCGGATGCGCCCATGACCGTGAAGGCTGCGCCCTTCAGCCCGTTCCAGCCCATCGCCACTTCGAGCAGCGAGAGCCCGATCACGGTCGGGATCGCGCGGATCAAAAAGGCGGTGCCCGCGCGGCCCGCGCTGACCAGTAGGGATTCGAGGCTGGCCCCGACCAGCTCTATCGCCCCGGCAATCGCCAGGATCACCATCGTCCAGAACACCCGGAATTCGGGGCCCGCGATCAATGCCAGCGCCGGCCGCCCCAGGAACAGCGTGCCGAGCACGGCCAGGACGCCGGCGATCAGCGCGATATTTGCCATTCGCCGGGCCATGGCGTGGGCCGTTTCCTTGGCGTGGACCAGTTCGGGATAGATCGCCTTGGACACGGTTTGTGCAAGGCTGACGAGCGCCTGCCCCAGCTGGCTCGCGACGCGATAGCCGCCCGCGGCGGTTTCGCCCCCGATGGCGCCGATCAGCAGGATCAGCACCTGCTTGGATCCGACATTGAGGCTGCCCGACAGATTGGTCGACCAGACGAAGCGCCAGGCACCTGGGTGCGCCCGCGGAATATGGCGCAGGCTGATCCGCGACAGGTTGATGCGTTCCAGCCGTCCGGCGGCAATCCACAGCGCGGCGGCGACCGCAACTTCCGCCGCCGCCCAGGCGAGAATGAAGCCGGTCACCGTCGGCATGGCAATGGCGGCTGCTGCGGCACCTGCCGCCCGGACCACCGGCTGCACCGCTTCGGCGGCGGTCGTGCGGGCATAGGCAAACCGCAGGCGCAGCAGGCCGGTCGGCGTGGTCCTGATGGCGAGCAGCGAAACGACGCAATAGCCGAAGGCGACGGGCAGCAGCTCGTCGGGCAGCGGGAGCCACAGCGGCGCGGTTCCGACCAGCACGGCGGCCAGCACCAGGCCGAGCGCAATCGACAGCAAGTCGAGCGCGATGGCGAAACCGGTCGCATCGGCCGGCCCGTCGCCATCGGCGCCCCACCGCACGACGAATTGCCAGGTCTGGAAGTTGGCTATGCCGGTGACCGTCTGGCCAAGCGCGAGGATGATTGCGAAATAGCCGAAATTGTCGAGTCCGAGCGTGCGCGTGGCGAGCGCGAGGTAGACGAGGCTCAGCAGGGCGTTGAGACCGCGCCCCGTCAGGAGCCAGCCGATATTGCGCAGCAGACGATTCATCGTGCGGCCGGCGTCAGGCGGTCGCGAGCCGCTTCGCCAGCAGCTTTTCGGTAACCTGGAACGTGCGCTCGTTGTCGACGTCGATGGCGCAGTGGCCATGGCTCATCTCGATCGGCACCATCGAGAACCCGAAGCGGCGCGAAACCTGCGCGAAGAGTTTTTCCTTCGTTCCCCAGCCGAGGAAGAAGCGGATCAGGTTGATCACGCCGAACGCCTTGGCAATCCGGCGCGGGAATTTCACGAACTGCCCGCCGCCGCGCATGATTTCGGCTGCCGCGAGCGCCTGCGAGGTACCGATCCAATAGGCATTGCAGTTCGAATATCCGCCATCGGAAAATTCGTAGAACCGCGACTGGCCCTGCGGATCGGCGGCACGGACGTCTTCCTTATGCGCCAGTGCAGCCGCAGCGCCTGCCTTGCTGGCAATTGCCTTATCGGCAAACTCGGTGAAGTCCTCGGGCAGCCACAGGCAGTTGTCCGCGGTGGTGATCAGCAGCGGATAGTCCGCGCCCTCGGCCCCGGCAAAGACGCTGTCGACGAGATTGAATGCGCCCGGCTTGAACACCAGCCGGCCCTCGGCCTGGAGCTTGGCGATCGACGGGATTGCGGCGATCTCGTCGGCTTCATGCGCCACGACGCGGATCTCGCCGATGCGCGGGCTGGCGGCGACATTCATCACAACGCGTTCGATCATCGGCATGCCGCCGACGGGAACGACGCATTTCTGCGCGACACCAGCGCGCTCGGCGAGCGGGTCGAGCACGCCCGAACGCTTGCCTGCCATGATGAGCGCGGTGACCTTGCCATTGTTGTCGTGTGTCATGGGCGCGCAAATAGGGCCGAATGGCGCGGTTGTCACTGCCGCGCGCTTAAGGCACGGGGTTGGCGTGCGAATTATCTTCTCTCGCAAGGGGTTCGACAGCGCTTCGGGCGGCGGCGCGTCGCCGATCGTGGAGGGTCGGCCGGTCAGCCTGCCGATCCCCGCAAGCACCGCTTCGTGCACCACCTATGGCGATCTCGGGCTGGGTGAACATGCCGCGCGTGCCAGCCGCGGGTGGGTCGATGCGGGGACGCTGTGCCACCACGACCCGATGTTTCTTGCCGATGGCACCTGCCTGTTCGGTCAATGCGGTGCGGCGCAAACACATCTGGCGAACCAGGGCGTAGGGCCGGGGGACGTGTTCCTGTTCTTCGGGCTGTTCCGCGAGGAAGGCGGCGATCTCCACCACCGCATCTTCGGCTATCTCGAAGTGGCCGAAATCAACCATCTTGCGCAGGGCGCACCCGACTATCTGCTCGAGCGCGGCCATCCGCATGCGCTGGCGCTCCATGCGCGCAACGACGTGATCTATGCAGGCCCCGGCGTGGAAGCCCGGCAAGCGAGCGATGCGCTGCGGCTGACGGTGCCCGAAGGCCCAC
>Ga0114909_1001556_pt1 | contig 12547 bp, 24 predicted proteins | sample MalvireepMed_906_FD_87290 | JGI IMG/M metagenome (GOLD analysis project Ga0114909, IMG submission 87290) | Marine viral communities from the Global Malaspina Expedition - Malaspina viral metaG DeepMed_906 | ecosystem: Environmental > Aquatic > Marine > Oceanic | place: Mediterranean Sea...
AGTTAGGCTTCTTAGGTTTAAACACAAGGACATTATCTGTATCCTTAAAAGAAGTTGTTTTCATTTCAATATATTCCTCATAAATAAGTTCTTGTCCTTTGTCAACTAAATAATCTAATTCATTATCTAGCATATACATAAAACCTTTTATGATAACAGAAGAAACATTAGCAGATATATCTTCATCATCCTCCTCATCTGTTACCGATGTTGTGTCTGCCACTTTAACAGAAAAAGTTCCACTATCTTCTGGATCAGGAATGAATATCATGTACTGTCTTTCTGCTTGTAAGCTTTTTAATTCCTCATCATCGAAGCCAGCATTCCAAGTATTAAACATTATACACACTCCTTTTATAAATGTCAAGGAAAAAATCTAGGTCCATCATAACTAAAGGTTTCTTCCTATTCATTTTTAATATCACTAAAGGTTCTCCTTTTCCTTTATGTTCTTCTGCTTGAGAATAAATAGAATAGATACCTTTAAACTTTTCTTGGTTCTTGCATTCAATTTTTAAAGGATATCTTTTGTAAGCAGCAGGAGAAAGTTTAATATCCATTCCTGTTTCCCCCATGATAGCTCCCTTAATATCATCCTGTTCTAAAGCAGGTGCATATTCTAATAGCTTTGAAACAACAAAGTTTTGCAATGCTCTCCCCTTTGCTTTCCTTGACCTAGTGCTTGTCATTTAGTAACTGTCCTAATTTCTTTTTCATATGCTGTGTAGTTTTAGGACAGGTGGTTTCCATGTTGTCAAGGTCTTCTCCTAGAAGAGAAGGGGAGAACACCACAACTCCCCCTCTCTTCAGGAGTTGCTTGACGTTAGCAATGTCAGAATCAAACTTCATAACATTTGATTTGTACATATCGTCAAGCCAAAAAGATGAGTCGGATGATCCAAATGCTTTCTTCATTCTTATAGCAAGAACATTCTCACCAACCAGATTAAACCCTTCTTGCTTATCGTTCCCAGTTACAAGATAGTATACATCTTTGTTGGTGTTTACATCCAGTTCATTTACGACTGATTGAAATATGATCATTCAAAATCCTCATCTTCCTCTTCTAGTTCTGTAAGCCTACCAGTCTGCCTACTATAATATAACCTACAGGCTGGCCCTGTCAATCCAGAAAACCTATTCTTAATAACACGTACTGTAGTAGTGTGCCGTTCCCTTTCATCCTCATGCTGACCATTACGTTCCAGACCAAGAACAATATCACTTAGTTGTCCAATAGAAGCTGATCCTCGCAACTGACTAAGGGATGTTACTGCTCCTTCCTCATGCCCAGCATTCGTTGGCCTACGTAGATGTGATACTAACAGTAGGCAGATGTCAAGTTCCTGTACCACAGTACGAAGCTTAGTCATGATTTCATCCAAGGCTCTGCGCTCATCCCCATGCTGTTGATCAGAAACAATAATAGATACATGGTCAAGAACAACATACTTACAACTTAAAGCTTTGGCAAAGTACCTCACCCTTCCAACTATGGTATCAATACTATTAGAACCAAAATGATCATAGAAAAACATTCTATTAGTTGCTAAGGTCTTTTCAAAGTATTCCTTAAACTCTTCATCTTTTGTTTCAGCAAAGACATCAGGAAGATGTAATGGTTTGTCTGCTTCTAAACTCATAAGAGATAACCCAGACCTCTTAACAGATTCTTCCATAAACATCATACCAATATTATCTGATGTACTATTTAATATATGGTACACCATCTCCTTAATGAACTGTGATTTACCTAGCCCTGCCCCAGCAGTTATAGTTACCAGTTCACCCATACGTACACCATATGTTAACTTTTGTATTCCATCATAAGGGTATACAACTGAAGGTTCCGTAGCCCCTTCCATAACAGTGCTCCACATTTCAGAACCAGCAATAATCCCTTCAGGTGTGTACGTCTTAGCAGACCACCAATCATTAACAAAGGTTTTCTGTGCTTTGTTAAGGAGGTAATCATTAGCATCTTTATATTGCATTGGCATAATCTTAGCCTTGGGAGACAATACTTCTGCTACCTTCTTAGCTGCCTTGTTACCTGCATCATCATTATCAAAACAAATAATTATATTATCAAATGATGTAAGGAAATCATAATCCTTTGCAGCATCCTTAGCTGCACCAGCAGCACCTGTCTTAACAGAAACCACAGGCCATTTCGATCCAAGCATTTGGTAGGTAGACAGGGCATCAATCTCCCCTTCACATAAGGTGATGTACTTACCTCCTTCAGCGAAGCCCTTCTGCCCAAACAAAGTACCAGATGAAACTTTACCTTCAGTATAAAAATCTTTTGTATCCACCCGCCTAACCTTGTTGGCAATATGTACACCAGCATCATCGAAGAGGGGATAGAAATGTTTATTCCCTTGGATTGTTACCTCATACTTTCGACAAGTGTCTTCAGTTATGAACCTGTCAGGGATATCTTTTAACATCCCCTTGGTTAAGGAAATAACTTTTTCTTGCTGTGATGTTTGCATGTAATCTCCTTCTGTTTTCTTATGATAATTGCAATTAGGGGTGAAACAATGTTCACTTCCGTTTGCCCACACCCCTACATTATCTCTTGAACCACATTCAGGACATGGTTCATGACGTGTAAAGATTGGATCAGACATGTATCTCCTCTACTTTAGGTTCCTTAACAATCTTAGTAAAATACTTAGTACCATTACTATATTTGAATGCTCTTAGTTTAGGCCAGCATTCTTTCTTGTACTCACAATATACACACATCCTCGCCAGCCGCATGTTACCTGATGTACCATCTGGTACAGGAGTAACACAAACTTCTGGCATATTCTCTTTATCATTTAGGAAAGAACGTATATGCTTTATCCTCCCCGCTGCATTTATAAGATCAAAGTCAGTAACTTCTAGTAATGCTAGTTCACCAGAAGATTTATTTAATGCAAGGAAATATCCTGTGTCCTTGCCTTCTGCTTCAGCATAACCACTGATCTGTCCTATGTAACCAAAGTCATCATCACCATCGAATCCTCGCTTAAACTTACGGAAACTATAATCACTGCTGGATTTAATATCAACAACATCTCCATCAATCTTGCAATCCATGTGTCCTTTAACACCATCAATGACAACTTCCTTTTGTTCATCACTAACAGTATGCCCAGCTTCTTTAACCAAGAACAAGAGAAGTTCTTCAACGATAGAACCATATAGAAACCGCATCAATGTGGAAGGTGTAAACTCTTCTTCTTTTATTTTAGGTCCATTGATTTCCATCCATATCCTACGATCTGCCCTTCCTATTAAAGACATCCGTAGATTTTTGCTACCGTTTCCAGACCTCTCTTGTTCAAGGTATCTGGATACTACATCAGTAATGTTTGTTATAAAAGAAGTAAGGTGTTCCTCTTTTATTGGAGCAGGAGTATTCATTCTCTTAGCTATGTTTGGTATAACATTTTTAATCGTCATGTAAATTCTCCTATAATGTATAGCTGCCCCACAGCACCAGTATGTATAGACACAAAGGAGAAACTTAAAACCTATACATATCTGTTAAGCTGCCCTCGCCCACTATACTTCCAAAGACTACGATGACCCAACCCATCAGTCTTTGGCCCAACAGTTACTATCAAACTTAATCGAAGTCTGAATCGTCTTGTGCTTGAAACTCTACTAGGTCAATAACCTGTAGCTTATTCAACCACAAAGAGGTTCCCCATTCTTTAGCAAAGGGATGGTCAGCATTAAACGTAACCCTTGCTTTAACTTCTGACCCATTACCTATCAATGTAGAAGAGACATCAATTGGATTTCGATCCTTGTCCATCACAGGTATTCTCTTAGTTGTGTGTGCTACGACAAAAGGACCACCAGAAACATGCTCTTTTGTTTTTAATTTTACCCCCTTGTTTTCAAGAAGGGTAATGGAGTCAGAAGTTAACTCACCAATATCAAGTTGATAACGATCTTTGTACTCATCAAACTTATTTAGCTTAGTCCAAAAAGCCCTGCCATGTATCACGGCATTCTCATACTCTCGCTTTTGTGCATTCATCATTAAAGTCTCCTTTCAAGATTAGGTACGCATTATAACCCATGTGTTACTAAATGTCAAGAAAAATTTTCGTTGCATTCGAAACAAGTATGCTGAAAAATAATTCCCCTTCTGGTACAAACCTGTTTGGTACTTCTACCTGATCAGCGGCAGCTACTACTTCTCCTGTAATTTCCCAGGCTTGTTTGCATTCACTGTTCAATACATAGAAGGTAATGTTTTCCTCCCCCTTTTGTTTAAGCAATCTATTTTTTCTATAAGGTATCCTTACATCTTCCCATGCTTCAGGCCACTCTTTCTTCCAAGAGTATTTGATTTCAACCTCCCATCCATGACCATCCATCCCTTCAATATCACAGTAGTATTGTTCTACATCTTTCTTTAGTTTATGTCCTTGCTTTTCTAGGTAGGTACGCATGATGTTCTTTGCTTTACTATCTGCCTTCTCATACAAGGTTTTACTAAATTTTTTCCTTACTTGATTCATTATCCTGCTCCCTACTTTGAAAGGTGTCAATACTTTTATGTTGCTTTACAACAGTCTCATAAAGATAAAGAGTTACTCCAAGAAGATTAGCTCCTTCTCCTCTGAAGGCAATCCAAAAAGGACGGTAATCTTTTGGATCATTATCACGAGGAAAATTATCTGCCCTTATCATTGTCTTTTTAAAACTATCTATGATTTCTTCTATTCTTTCTTCAGAATACATAACATCCACCTAATGTGTTTCTGCCCAAGTTTCTCCTGCTTTTGCATCAGCATTTAATGGTAGTCTCATATTAAAAAACCTCCCTGTTTTCTGCATAGTTAAATCTGCAATCTCCATTAGTTCTTCAGCATGTTCCTTCCGCACCTCATACTGTTGTTCATCATGAATTGTATTAACAAGATGTGCATCTAACCTCCTCTTCCTTATCTCATCGAAGAGATAGATAGACCATTGTTTACAAACGATTGCACCACCACCTTGAAGTAAAGTATTAAGTGCAGCCCTTACCTGTCTAATCCATAACCTCCTCCCATCTAGCCCTCGTATGTATCCTCGCCGTGCTTTCCCTTGCACTGCACCTATAAGTTTACCAAGTTTTGGCACATTATGCAAGAACTTTTCTTGTAATTGTTTACCTTGTGTACTGCTTCCATTAATTATAGAACCTATCTTAGCTGGTCCCGCACCATAAAGAAAGGCATAGATAAAAGTCTTTGCTTGTTCCCTTGTTGGTAGCCCCGCTGCTTGCTGATTAAACGTATGCGGATCACCATCTACCACCTCATTAGAAAACTCATCATCCTTCATGTAGTGTGCCAGCATACGTAATTCCAATCCTTTGGCATCCATACCTACCAAGCAATGAGTATCAGGGTTAGCAACAGTCCAGCACTCTCTAAACTCCTTGCCATATGGCTTATAGTTAGCTACGATATTGGCAAGGTTAGGTTCAGAATGTGTCATCCTTCCTGTAACTGCACCCATTGTGAACACCCTGCCATGTACCCGCCCATCAGATTGTAAAGCAGTAAGCCATCCTTCAATAGTCTTGGCCCTGGTTTCTAACATTTTCCATTCAGCTAATTTCTGTATAGAAGAAGGGGCATTAGCTGATACAGTTTCTAAATTCTTTGGTGTAATCTTAGGTTGCCCCTTCACTGTAAACTCTGTAGGTTTCCAACCAAACCTTTCCATCTTCTCTATGATTTGCTTTGGACTACCAAGATTAAAAGGTTCAAATGAAATGATACTGAAAGAACCACCAACAGTTTCTTGTGGACTATCAATAGAACTTAATCCAACAGTAGAAAGAGAACCATCCTTTTTATATCTTGGTGTAACTTCTTTAATCAAACGAGCAGAAGGTTTAATCTCCTGTCTTACTTGTAACAGAATATCATCTGCCTTACATCTCACTTCAGAGAAAAGTTTATGTGCTTTCTTCTCATCCAAATAGAAACCATAGCGTTCTTGCTGTGCAACAACATGCTTGATATTATATTCTAGTTGTATTGATGTATTAGAAAAATCTAGCTTCTCCTTTTTAAGTAGGTGCTTATACAAATGCTTAGTCAACTTAACATCCTGCATACAATACGTAATCATTTCTGATGATAGCTCTGTCCAGTCAGAATGTTTTATTTTGTTATCATTTAATGTCTTGCCCCATTGTTCCAGTGAATGACCTCCCTTTCTTTCAGGTAAGAATAAGGTGGATAACACAAAGGTATCCTCTACTTTTTTGTAATCAATCTTAATATCCCAAAGTTTTTCTAACCAATACAAATCAAACCCTAGGATATTGTGTCCAATAAATACGTCTGTATTATCTACAACCTTTTGAAAGTCCTCCTTATTAAAACAAACCTTAACAAAATCAGAGTCTATATTTTGACAAGCAACAAGCCATATCTTAGTAGCATTCAAGCCATCTGTTTCAATATCAATTACCGTCTTTCTCATGTTGCGCTCCCGAAAGAAGTTTCTTTGCTTTCTTTACTTCCTCCATATCATTTGATATAGTTTTGATACGCTCATGTAAGTATTGTCTTATTGTTTTTCTAGTTAAACGAGGAACACTAGAAGAATTATTTTCTAATACTTCCAGTTCTTTTTCCAAGATAGTTATATGTACCAGTGACATTGCTTTCTCCTTTACTTCCAAAGTTCTTTCCAACAAACAGGAAACAATTGCTCACACCTGTCAGCTATAAGTTGGGCCACATCCTGTGTTTCTTTCTGTGCATCTTCTTGTACCCTTAGTTTACATACTCTACTGAATGCATACAAACTTCCTGTCCAATACCATTCAGTGTATGTAGATTGTGGCAGCACAATACGTGCTTGTTCAGGTGCAATGCCTAATTCTAACATATTCTGATAGCATTGTAAAGCAAAAACATAAGCGGGTTGAACAGCATACTCTGTAGTCTCATCAGAACTTCCCTGCTTTTTATATTTAGATTTTAATCTCCACGCATCAGGGGTATAAAGTTTTGGTATACCATGAGTATACCTTCTGCTTCTTTCATTCCATACTAGTCCGACTTGATGTTTTTCTAATTGTCTAGCTACGAAGATAGGTGCTTCGATGTAGAAGGTAATAGAAGTATGGGCGAAGGGTGTCCAGTGATCGTGTTCAGCTAGATACTTAATAAGATTACGATCTTTAGTACCAATATGTGGACAGGTTTTGTAGTAACCATCAATTACAATTTCATCATAGCCTTTTTCATGTGACTTCCTGCCAAAAGAAACACGGGCAGCATTAACCACAGACAGATCATTACCCATATGATTTTCATATTTAACTTTCATAGTATTCTTCCAATGCTTCGTTGATATCTTTTTCTTTAAACCCTATGCGTACCATGTTATTAGTAAACTGTTCTTCAGTATCCCTTCCATACTCAAACATCTGTATGTAGTGGTCAACCTTGGCATTCCAAAAAGTTCTTTGCATTTTAGCCTTAGCTTCTGCAACTTTCATATCCAAATGAGATATCATACTATCTACCACCCTAACATTAGTCTTGTTTCTTCTGGAACCATCTCCATACTGAAAGGGGGATCGAATGTTGTAATGATATTAATGGATTCAACATTCTCTACCTCACAGGCTTTGTGAATAGCATGTACAATCTCATCTGCATATGGGCACCATGCACTTGTCAGTGTGTGAGTAAGTTCAACGGCCCCCACCTCCTCATCTATATCAATAGTATAAATTAATCCAAGTTCATAAACACTAACCCCAGACATTTCAGGATCGTATACATCCTTTAGATTATTTATTATATGTTGCTTATCAATGGGAAGTGTTACATCCTTCCCCCTTTCTACTTTTTCCCTAAGCAACTTTAATTTTTCATAAGGTGTCATCTACCTTCTCCTTATTTTTACCGGATAAATATTTTGGTGCATCACTTCTGTTCAACCACTCTTTAATTTTCTGTAGTATTCTTTTTAAAAGTAACATGTCTATTCCTTCTTTATATCTTCTGTTATCCATGTACAACAATCAAAACTAAAGAGAGGTTCCTTAGAGTATGGTCGCCAAGTTATCAACGCCCAATACACGATAAGTATTGAAACTAAACCTATCAAAAAAAACTTTAGAATATTTCCCCCCTTTCATTAAGTAAAGCCTTCACATCATTTACGTATATACTTACCCCATCAATATTATATTTAACCTTTTTCAGTTTCTTATTTAAGTCTTGAACTGCATCCGTTAAAGAAACTATTCTTTTGTTAGCTATCATCAACTGTTCCTGAAGATCATATACATTTTTCAGTAAGATTTCTTCAGTAGTCATAACCTGTAAGCTATCATGAGTGCTGGGCATATTGCATGTCCCCTTCTCCATTGACCACTTCATAAACATCCTTGTTCCATTCACCATGCTTATTGATCCACTCATCAAGGGACATGCAGGTAGCATCCTCCTCCATGCCTAGCAACCAATCATTAACTCTTCCCATCTTTGACCTCCGTTATCACCCAGAAATAAGGATCACAATACTCTTTCTTCTTAATGCGTTCATAGTTAGGGACTAGGTTGGGCATGGACCTCCTCTCCCATACAATAACTTTACCATCGTATGCCCTAACAACCTCATCCCTTTGGTACTGCATTATTTAAACCTCTTCATTTACTTGCTAGATGATTATCCGTATACTTCTTCTTAGCATTTAAGATAGCTTTATCATGACGATTTTGGTTCACTTCTTTCCTGATAATATTTTCTACTGCTTCTGATATAGCACGGTAGTTAAATCTACAAGGGACTCTAAACATAGCACCCTTTTGTTTAGGTGCTATCTTGTGCATACCATAGAAGATACCAATTTCTAAATACCTTTCTGCATTGTTGTACCTTAACACATCCCTTACATTTTTACCACTGGATACTTTTATAACAGCCTCTCTTAACCTACTACTTATTCTTTTCTTCTCTTCTTTTAATGTAAGAACAACATCAGACCCACTGTCATAAGATTCATTACTAGTTTTACGTAGTCCTTTAGGAATTTCTAACGGGTCTTTCTCAAAACCTTTAGGAACTTTTACTGAAGTAGTACTAACTGTTTGTTTTTCATTAGGATATATATCTAACCAAGAATATGTATGATTACATTTCGGGTAGCCTGTGCATCCAAAGAAGGGAGTGCCTTCTGTTTTGTTAGTTCTTTTAACCATTCTCTTGCCACACTTTGGACAGTTCAAGGAAGTACCATTCCCATTTTTTAAACTGGTATCAGATGATAACATTTCTTCTAATACTGCAACAAGATTAATCATACTATCAATAATAGGTCTTACTTGTTCTAGGTTTGCCATTATATATCCTTTCTAATCACATGAAGTCCAGTGTGAGGCAGTCATATTGTAACCATCTTCATATTCTAATTCCTTTGCATCAGAACATTCACCTGCATAGCCTAAACCATAGCTGTGCATGAAGTTATTTTTCCAATCAAGTAACTCATCATAGTCATCACCCCAAATCTTATAACGAATTGATTTGGTAGATACAATAAACCTCTTCTCTAAAATTTGGATAGTCATTTTGTTTCTCCTTCCTTGTCCTTATAGTAATCTTCTAGTTCTTCTTCTATATCAAAGGCATCCTTATCTTTAGGACGTGATGGTTTAATCCTTTGATGATACTTATTAGAGTGTAAGTCTTTAACAATAGGATTATATTTCCATTGTTTCTTTTTAGGTTCCTGTTTCATATCTCCCTTCCTTTAAAGGTTCCAGTTAGGTATTATACACTAACTGAAACCTTTGTCAAGGATTAATTTTGTACAAGTGCATGTAGTATCATTAGTACAAGCATATATACAACCATTTGTTCAATCACGCTGCTAGTTTTTCGAAGCTGGATGAGCTTATCCACTTGACAACTTCAAACTCCCGTGATAACATGCTCCTTGCAGCATGGTCTGATCTAGTTTTACGTAGGGCAAAGCCATTGTCAACATGACTACTGTAGTTTGTCATTGCTGAATACAAGGTCCAAACATTATGACCCCTTACTAAAGTCTCATTAACATAAAGATCATATAGTTTAGTAGCCTTAGCCTTTGTAATCCCTGGTAGTTTTTCAATACATGCCTGGGCCTGTTGCATATAGATAGGCTTTGCTGCCCATGCTTGGTACATCTTGGCCCTTTCGTAGAACACATCAACAGATTGTTCAACCTCATCAATGAAGGCACGTAACTCAAAGTTCTTAGTATTCTTTCTACGTACAGTATCAAACTCTCCACTAATTGATCCATTCTCACAGAAGAAATCAATAGCACCAAAGACACCATTGTTACTTGTATGTCCATCGACACCATGCCAACTAACATACCTTAAACTAAGTGTAGTCTTGTGCTTATTGGTTTCAATAGGAATAGTAATAGATGGAAAGATAATATCTTGCAACGCAAACGCACCCTTCTTGGCTACCTTATATTTAATTTGCAGCCTATCAAGATGTCCTGTTGGAAGCTTACGTTGAAGCATATCATGTTGCTGTTTAAAGAAATCAACATGCGTAGTTAATGGATAATCCTTACCGACAATACCCAAACCCAAGACAGGTTCACCATCTACTGTTTTATATATACCTTTCTTATCAGGAAAAAGCGGTAAGGGTTTCTCCATCACAGGTATGTCAACAACTGATCCTTCCAATTCAAAAGGTGTTATGCTATTGTGTCCAATGAAGGGGACAACTGTTTGTTCTACATTCATATTAGTTTCCTTTCATTCTATCTCTTCCAATGGTGGAAAAGCTTTGTATTTTAAATAGTTACAACGGTTTCTTAATGTACTATTATTTTACCTCCACCGTTATAAGATCGTCCTCGTTACCACTGTATGCTACTACTTCAAACTTCTCATCTTTGTTATCATAAAAAACAATCTCTCTGAATTCAACGCCACTATAAGTTTCACCTACACCATGATTAGATTCCCTAATAACAATTTTAGTTATCCTGTGTAGCGGTAAGTTATTTAGCATTGACATCTTTTAGCTCCTTGTCTATAGTAACTTCAAGTACAGGTACACCATAGGCATTGCCTACCTTGTGCTTGTACCCTGCTGTTAGTAGAGCATCTTGTACATTATTAGCAGGGATAAACCTATATAGTTCTTCACTCTTATTCTTTGCATAAGGTTCTAAGTATTTTATTAGATACATATACTTCATTAGTCTTGTCCTTTAGATATAAGGTAGGTATATTCCCCTATCTTTTGTAAGTTCTTTAGCTCCATTAATCATATCATAAGCTATGCTTACAGTAGCCTCATTGCGACCATCATAGTTACCTTCTTCATACTTTTCAAACCATTGTTTAATTATAGCAAAGACATTCTTTGCAAGTAGTTGCTGGTTGGTTGGATGTTCTTGCTGTAAAGCAACTAACAAATCTTCAGTATTAATACAGCGTAGTGCATCAAGTATTTTATTAGCTGGTATCTGTTCCATTCGTAACTCCTTTAGAAGTAGTGAGACAAGGAATGTTTTCCAAGATTACCATTCAGTATAGCGGAATTGCTACTCTTGGCTCCTTTCGGGTGTCGGGGTTCACCTTTCCTTGTCTCGCCCGAATTGAAAGTACAACTACTATCCTGCCTATCGATAATCAAGAGCAAAGATTGTTACAGGTTCAGTACTAAGCCCGTTACACCCTTCTATGCCATTTGTGCTAGGCATTGCATTCATACCCTATAAGCTGCATTGCCACACACTAACATATTTTAATTCCTTATTCAATCTATTAATGTACGTATCCTAACACACCTTGATGTGGATGTCAAGCTTTTAATTTCCTTCATTCTTAAATAGTGCAATCAATCTCGCATGGGTTTCAGGATTATGTTGCTTCAATCCCTTATCAAATCCCTTAGCCACAGTACCTTGCTCTTCATACGTCAAGGTATTCCATGCGTCCTGTATTTCCTGCCATGTTGCATTTTCTTTTAGCATTATTTCATACCTCACTTATTCAATCTATTAAGTTTTCACACACTAACACACACTCACTCACAAATCAAATGATATTTTTGCATACCTGCTATGCATCTTTTGCATACCTCACACTCACTCACACTCACTCACACTCACTCACACATATCAGAATGTCATATAGCATCCCGCTATATATCAAATTGATATATCATGGTTCATGGTTTGTTCTCTATTTTATATGGAATAAAACTTGACATATGCATTATGATATGGTAGGATACGCATACTTAATAGATCAAATAGCAAAGGGGAACATCATGAGGATCAAATTTAAAGCACTAACAGCCGACGTATATAGAGTACGTAAAGATAAATCAGTGTGGAATATATATCGCACATATAACGGCATTGTCCTGAACACTGGCAAGACATACAGGTATTTCAACACCAAGCAGCCGTTCCATAACAAGGCAAAAGCAGTGGTAGATATAAGGGGAGTAGAACGGGTAGAACAGTATTATAATAGGGGATGAT
>Ga0114909_1001564_pt1 | contig 12491 bp, 8 predicted proteins | sample MalvireepMed_906_FD_87290 | JGI IMG/M metagenome (GOLD analysis project Ga0114909, IMG submission 87290) | Marine viral communities from the Global Malaspina Expedition - Malaspina viral metaG DeepMed_906 | ecosystem: Environmental > Aquatic > Marine > Oceanic | place: Mediterranean Sea...
GTATAATCCGGATCGCTGTCGGTCCCGGTCACGGCCACCGGCTGCGGCAGGATCGTCGGCGTGCTGTCGTCGAGATACTTGCCGTGTACGCGGATATAGCCGCCGTCGAATTCGGTAGTGAGGTTGGCCTTGATCTGGCCACCTTCCTTGCCGTTGAAACCGGTGTCGCGAACGCCTTCGCCGGTGCGGTAGAAACCGCCGACATGGAAATAGCTGGTTGCGTCGAGCGCGCCGCCGTAATCGAAGTCGAGCCGGTAGGTTTCGTGATCGATGCCGATCGTGCCGGCAACCGCGCCGCCTTCTTCGAGCCCGGTCTTCGAGATAAAGTTGATCACCCCGCCCGGCGAGTTCGAGGCAAAGGTCGAGGCCGAGCCGCCGCGGACCGCCTCGACACGGCCGACATTGCGATCGGCGCGCACGAAATTGTCGGCATTGCCGAACACGATATCGCCGAATTCGAGGACCGGGAGCCCGTCTTCCTGCAGCTGGATATAGCGCGCGCCGCCGGTCGAGACCGGAATGCCGCGAACCGCGATGTTGGCATTGCCTTCGCCGCCCGAGGCTTCCGAACGGATGCCGGGGATCTGGCGGATGAGATCGGCGGAAGAGCTGGGGTTGAGATCGGCGATCGATTCCGCGTCGAGCGCGCTGACCGAGACCGAGCTTTCCAGACGGTTCTGGCCCTGAGCGACCGCGGTGACGATGATGACATTGTCACCGAGGACGGGGTCGCCATCGGCAGCGGGTGCGCCTTCCTGAGCGAATGTGGGGGCGGATATCGCCGACAGCGCGACCCCGGCAGCAAGCACGTTGCGAAGTTTCATCATTGCTCTCCCAGATGGAATTCTTTCGATTCGCCCCTTAGACATACCGCTGGTGCAAACGTTTGCAATACTAAAATGCAAACGTTTGCAATCGGGCGTTGTTTGTGACACCAACTTGCTCGACGTCGCTGCTACAGGTGGGGCTGGGAGAGAGTACCGGATATGCAAGTCACAGGAAAACCGCGGCTTTCGCTGCTACGAATCATCGAGATGAACGTCGGCTTCTTCGGCTTGCAGTTCAGTTTCGGTCTGCAGCAGGCGAACATGGGGCCGATCTACGGCTTCCTCGGTGCGGACGAGGCGACGATGCCGCTGCTGTGGCTCGCCGGACCGATGACCGGCCTGCTTGTGCAACCGATCATCGGGGCAATGAGCGACCGTACCCAGTCGCGCTGGGGCCGGCGCACGCCCTATTTCCTGATCGGCGCAATCATCTGTTCGATAAGCCTGTTCCTGATGCCCTATTCCAGCGCGCTGTGGATGGCCGCCAGCCTGCTGTGGATCCTCGACGCCGGCAACAACATCACGATGGAACCCTACCGCGCCTATGTCGCCGACCGGCTGGTGCCCGATCAGCGCGCCACCGGCTTCCTGACCCAGAGCGCGTTTACCGGCCTGGCGCAGACCCTGTCCTATCTTGCGCCGACGCTGCTGACCGCTTTCGTTGCCAAGGACGTGCTCGATGCGAATGGCATTCCCGTCATTGTGAAGATTGCCTTCATCATCGGCGCGATCCTCTCGATAAGCACTATTGTCTGGTCAGTCTGGCGGGTACCCGAATTGCCGATGACGGCGCAGGAAAAGGCGGACCTTGTCGGCAAGCCCATGACCGTCAAGGCGACGCTTGGCGAAATCGGCAGCGCGATCAAGGACATGCCCAGGGCGATGCGGCAGCTGTCACTGGCGATGCTGTGCCAGTGGTATGCGATGTTCGCCTATTGGCAGTACATCACTTTCGCGGTCGGCCGTTCGATTTACGATACCTCCGATCCCTCCAGCGCGGCGTTCAGGGACGCGACGCTGACGACGCAGCAGGCCGGGGCGCTCTACAATTTCATCGCCTTCCTCGGCGCGCTCCTGCTGATCCCGATCGTGCGCAAACTGGGCGCGCGGCTGGTGCATGCCATCTGCCTGAGCGCGTCGGGCGCGGCGATGCTGCTCATCCCCGGAGTCGAGACGCCCGCCGCGCTGTTCGTGCTGATGCTGGGTATCGGCATCGGTTGGGCAGGCATGATGGGCAACACCTACGTCATGCTGGCCGATGTCATCCCCCCCGAACGCAACGGCATTTACATGGGTATTTTCAACATGTTCATCGTGATTCCGATGCTTATCCAGACGCTGACCATGCCGCTGTTCTACGAACCGCTGCTCGGCAGCGATCCGCGCAATGTGCTGCTGCTTGGCGGAGTGCTGATGCTGGTCGGTGCGGTCGCGACAATGTTCGTTGACGCGGGCCGCCCGGTGCCCAAAAGCCTGCGGCCGGAGGCGAACTAGAACCCGATGTCCGAACCCACGCACGAAACCGCGCAGGAGCTCGCGCCGCCGCCCGAGCGCGAGCGCAAGATCACCGATCTCGCAAGGGTTGCCGGTGTATCGCCCGGTACGGTGTCGCGCGCGCTTGCGGGCAAGAGCCTGGTCAACGCCAAGACCCGCGAGCGGATCGAGGCGCTGGCGCGCGAACATGGCTTTCGCCTCAACCAGATGGCGAGCCGGTTGCGACGGCAGAAGACCGGCGTCATCGGCGTCGCCATCCCGCTCGGACACGACCGCCGGCAGCATATTTCGGACGCGTTCTTCATGACGCTGCTCGGCTATCTGGCGGACGAGCTTACCGAACGCGGCTATGACCTCATGCTGCGCCGGGTCATCCCCGATCGCGACGGGGACTGGCTCGATCGCTTCGTCGGGTCGGGTATGGTCGACGGGGTTATCGTGATCGGCCAGTCGGACCAGTTCGAGCGGATAGAAGCTGCCGCGGCGCGCTTCCTGCCCATGGTGGTGTGGGGCAACCATCAGGAAGGCCAGCGCCATTGCGCGGTCGGGACCGACAATTTTGCCGGCGGGCGGCTGGCCGCCGAACGCCTGATCGCCGCGGGGGCGAGCACGATCGGCTTTCTGGGATCAACCGACCCTATCGAATTTGCCGCCCGTTACGCGGGGGCGAAGTCTGTTGCCGATGACAAGGGCGTCCCGATCCGTGCGCTGCCGACCCATCTCAGCCCCGAACACGCCGCCGACGAGATTGCAGCACACCTGGCGAGCGACATGGCGGGTATCGATGGAATATTCGCTGCCTCGGACATGCTCGCGATTGCCTGTATGACCGAATTGCAGAAGCGCGGGATCGATGTGCCCGGGGGGATGAAGCTCGTCGGGTTCGACGATCTGCCAATTGCCTCGCAGACCCGGCCGGCGCTGACCACCATCCGTCAGGATATCGCTGCGGGCGCCGCGCGCCTCGCCGACCTCCTGCTGCGGCGGATGGGGGGCGAGAACACCGCGAGCGTGGTGCTTCCGCCCGAGCTTGTCGGCCGGCAGACCGCCTGACCGTACGCCGCGCCTGCGGCCACCGTCCTGCTTCCCACACGCTCTGGCGCGCTGAGCGGCATTCCTCGTGTCACACAGGAACGGCGGGGCGGGGGTCCCGTTAGTCTGGTGAACATGCAATCAGCTGCGCCAGCCGTCCGGATCCGCCGGGCGGGTTGGCGCCATGCAAGCGAGAAGGCCCCCCATGTCCCAGATACAGACCCGCAACCCGGCCACCGGCGAAGTGCTCGAAACCTACGAGGTGATGAGCGAACAGGAGGTGTTCGCCAAGATCGACAGCGCGCATGAAGCGTTCCTCGACTGGCGAAGCAAGTCGCATGAAGAGCGCGCGCCCTATCTCCGCAAGATCGCCGGAGTGCTGCGCGACAATTCGGAGCGTTTCTCTGAACTGATGACGCGCGAGATGGGCAAGCTGCTGCGCGACGGAAAGACTGAAGTCGAGCTTTGCGCGCGCTTGTTCGAATATGCTGCCGACAAGGGTCCGGAAGAGTTGGCCGACCAGGAACGGACGCATAGCGGCGGCAAGAAGCGCGGTATCGTGACCTTCTCGCCGATCGGCGTGATCTACAGCGTGCAGCCGTGGAATTTCCCGCTCTACCAGCCGGTCCGTGTGCTTGCCGCCAATCTGATCGCGGGCAATTCGGTAATCCTCAAGCATGCCTCGATCTGTACCGGTAGTGGGCTGCTGCTACGGGATCTTTGCGAGGAAGCCGGCCTGCCCAAGGGCTTGTTCGATGTCATCATCGTCGGTCATGACCTGTCGGACAAGGTGATCGAACACAAGCTCATCCGCGCGGTGACCATGACCGGCAGCGACGGCGCCGGCAGCCATATCGGCGAACTGGCATCGAAGAACCTCAAGAAAACGGTGCTCGAGCTCGGCTCGAACGACGCCTATCTCGTGCTCGAAGACGCCGATATCGAAACCGCGGTCAAGACCTGCGTCATGGGCCGACTGTACAACAATGGCGAAACCTGCGTCTCGGCCAAGCGCTTCATCGTGACCGACGCGGTCTATGACGAATTCGTTTCCGCCTTCGTCGAACGGATGAAGGGCGTGACCATGGGCGATCCGACCAAGGACGACACGCAGCTCGGGCCGCTTTCCAGCAAGGAACAGTTCGACACGATCGTCGAGCAGGTTTCCAAAAGCATCGACCAGGGCGCCACGCTGCTTTGCGGCGGAGATCCCGCAGACGATGCCGGTTGCTATTATCCCGCCACCGTACTCGCCGACTGCAAGCCCGGCATGCCCGCGTATGACGATGAACTTTTCGGCCCGGTCGCATCGGTCATCCGCGCCAAGGACGACGAAGATGCGATGCGGATTGCCAATGACAGCCGTTACGGCCTCGGCGGAGGCATCTTTACCGAGGACGAAGACAAGGCGGTCCGCCTGGCCCGCGACCATTTCGACACCGGCATGGTCCGGATCAACTCGTTCGGCGCGGCCGACCCGAACATGCCTTTCGGCGGCGTGAAGGATTCCGGTTACGGCCGCGAACACGGCGGCTTCGGCATGAAGGAATTCGTCAATGCGAAGGCGATCTTCCTGCCTTCCTGAGCAGTGAATCGCCCGCACGCCCAAAAACAAATTCGGAGAATTATTATGCAAGTACTTGTAGCCGGCTCAACCGGTAACACCGGCCAGCGCCTCGTCCGCGAACTGCACGAGCGCGGGCTCAACCCCGTCGCAATGGTCCGCGAAAGCTCGGACACCTCGGGCCTGCCCGAGGGTGTCGCCCAGCGCCAGGCGGATCTCACCGACCTGTCCGACGACATCACCGAAGGCTACGACGTCGTCGTGTTTGCCGCCGGTTCGGGCGGCGACACTTCGGCCGAAATGACCGACAAGGTCGACCGCGACGGGGCGAAGAAGCTGATCGACCTGTCGGTGGCGAACGGCGTGCGCCGGTTCGTCATGCTCAGCAGCATCGGCGCGGGCGACCCTGATCCCGACCACGAGCTTGGCCATTATTTGCAGGCGAAGCACGAAGCGGACGAACACCTCAAGGCGACCGATCTCGAATATGCGATCCTGCGGCCGGTCGCGTTGACCGATGAAAGCGGTACCGGCGAGGTCCGCCTGGGCGAGAATGTCGACCCCAAGGGCGAGGCTGCCCGGGGGGATGTCGCCAAATTGCTTGCTGATGCGGCGGAATCGCCGGAATGGGTCGGCAAGGTGCTCCATATGGAAAGCGTCGACTGATCGCGGTAACGCTGCGCCATCGCTACAACCGATAAGAGAGGGGCCATGCCGCGTGAGCGGCGGGGCCCCTTTTCCTATTCGCCGAGCCGCGAAAAGCACCAAGGACATGGGTCAATGGTAGAGCGAGTTCGACACTCGGAAAGGCTCGGGAAACGAGGGATGATATCAAAGGTTGCGAAGCACAGTAGTTTCCCTGACTATCACTTAACCATCATTTGGGCTGTGCATGGCACTGCGACCGAATGATCGAGGATCGGGTGAAATTGTTGCAGCACATCGACAGGTTGATCGGATTCGAATCCGACGACGAGATTGCTGACAGGTTCAGCCGCGAACGCGTTAAGTCGGTCCGCGAGACAATTCACTATTACTACCTTACCATACTTGCTCCTTACGCCGGGCTGGCTTGGGTAACATGGGATCACCTCGTCACCCGGATCGTGGCGTGCATTCTGGCGCTGGCCGTCGCGTTTCGTTTCCGGCACTGGATGCTTCCGGTACCCGAAGGGAAAACCGAGGACGTCAATCGCAACGCCGCCCGGCTGACCGGTTTTATGGTGGTGCTGTTGTCCTGCACACAGGCCGCGTTCTACCTTACGCTTGCCTTCGATCTCGACGGCATGGCCGGCGGCACGCCGAGCTGGTTACCCATCCTTGCGCTGGGTTTGCTAGCCGCACTGACGCAGGGTGCCGCACTCACCGGGATCATTTTTTGCCTCAAGGGTGATTTTCTTCTGCTTCGTCATGCCGGTCGTCGCCGCGGTTCTCTATCTTTTCGCTGCATCCAATATCCCGGCTTCGGTCGCGACGGTCGTCCTTACGGCCGTCAATTTCTATATTGCCGAAACCAGTCATCGGACGCAGTTGCGGCTGTTCCAGGCCCAATACGATGCGGACGCGGCGTTGCTGCGAATGGAGCGCACCAATACCGAGCTGGCCGATGCGCGGCGCAACGCGCAATATCAGGCGGAAACCGACAATCTTACCGGATTGCGCAGCCGGCTGGCCTTCATCCACGACATCGAGGCGAAGCTCGACGGTGGGCAGTGCGGCCTGTTGGCGGTGATCGATCTCGACCGGTTCAAACCGATCAACGATCTGTACGGCCACCATGCGGGCGACATAGTCTTGCGCCAGGTCGCGCTTCGACTTCAGCGCGTTCTGCCCCAGGGAACGGTCGTGGGCCGTCTGGGCGGCGACGAGTTTGGCGTATTCATCGCGGGATCTTCCTGCCTCGCCGAACTGGGGCAATTGGTCGATGTGTGTGACAAGGCGCTAAGGCAGTTGTGCAAACCAATGCGTCTGGCGAATGCGCAGGTCAGCATCGGGGCGTGCGCTGGCGCTCGCTTGCTTGGCGAGGACGCCCCGGATGTCGACCAGGCACTGCGCGATGCCGATGCAGCGCTTTATTTTGCCAAACGCAACGATATGATCGAGACGAAGCTGTTCGACGCAGAGATACGCGACAAGAACAAGCGTCTCCACGCGATCGAGACCGCGCTACTCGAAGAGGGCGCGCTGGATCAGCTTTCGCTGGCCTACCAGCCGATCTTCAACCTGCGGACCGGACAGCTCTCGTCGTTCGAAGCGCTGGCGCGCTGGGAGCACCCGGTGCTCGGCAATATATCTCCGGGGCAGTTCATCCCGATCGCGGAGCGGATCGGCTGCATCCGGCCGATCACTCTCGCATTGCTTTCGCGCGCAGTGGACTTCGCTGCCGAATGGCCGGCATCGTGCCGTCTGTCGTTCAATCTAAGCGCAGCGCATATTTGCGGCGGCGACGCGGCGAGCGAAATCGTCGCCCTGATCAAGCAGAAGAATTACCCGGCCGAGCGCCTGCAACTGGAAATCACCGAGACCGCCATGCTGGTCGATTTCGCTACCGCCAGGCGCAATGTCGACATGCTGCGCGAGGCCGGATGCCGGGTGGCGCTGGACGATTTCGGCGCCGGTTTCGCCTCGCTGGTCTATCTGCGCGAAATTCGCTTCGACAAGGTCAAGATCGACGGGTCGCTGATCAAGCGGGCGCGCCATCCTCAGGGGCGCGACATGCTGCGCGGGGTGGTGAAGATGATTGCCGCGATGAAGCTCGAAAGCGTCGCCGAATTCATCGCTACTTCGGGCGACCGGGAAACCGCGCGCGAGCTTGGTGCCGAGTTCGGGCAGGGTTATCACCTCGGCTATCCGCTCGACGAAGAGGGCACGCGGGACCTGCTGGCACAGTACCATTGGCCGCACAGCACGAAAGTGCGCAGCCTCGCAAACTGGGAACTCGACCGGCAGGAAGCGCTGGCACCGTCCGCGCGGCCGCTTCCGCTGACGCGCGAGAAATAGCACCGCCGAACGGGCGGCTTCGGGCTCGGGACATCTCGCTCGCACGTGCCATCACATCATCCACCTCCGGAGCCAGCCCGCCAGAGTGGCTCACCACCTTCCCAAAGGTAAAGCTTGCTTGAGATATAGGTCCTATGGTCCGTTTTGCGGTAATTCTTCCCAGCGAGATGGGTTGTCGCCGGATACGCTCACGCGATAGAGCGGCGGTTCTCTTCTTCACCCGACAAGGATCCGCATTTGCCCAAGCTATCGCATCTCGATCAGGACGGTCGTGCACGAATGGTCGATGTCGGGGACAAGCCGGTCACCGCGCGGCGCGCGCGGGCGCAGGGTCGCTTGTCGTGTTCTGCCGAAACGCTGGCGTTGGTAGAGGAAGGCAAGGCCCCCAAGGGCAGCGTGATCGCAACGGCTGAGTTGGCCGGGGTAATGGCTGCCAAGCGCACGGCGGATCTGATCCCGCTGTGCCATCCCTTGCCGCTCAGCAAGATCGACGTCGCGATCGCCATGGACCTGAGCCTGCCCGGATTTATCGTTGAAGCCGTAGTCCGTACCGAGGGGCGAACCGGGGTCGAAATGGAGGCGCTGACTGCAGTATCGGTCGCCTGCCTTACACTGTTCGATATGCTCAAGGCAGCCGACAAGGGCATGACCATCGGCGAAATCCGCGTGACCGAGAAGGAGGGCGGCGCTTCGGGCGCCTGGCAGCTCCCGCGATGACAGCTGCCATGAAGACATTCGATGAAGCGTCGGCGCTGATCGCCTCTTATGTCGCGCCGCTGGAAATCGAAACCGTGGCTCTGAGTGCAGGCGCCGGGCGCGTGCTGGCTGCGGATATTCGCGCGGCGATTCCGTCTCCGCGGCACAGCGTTTCAGCGATGGATGGCTATGCGGTGCGCGAAAGCGATATCGCTGTGGGTGAACCCGTGCAGGTCGCGGGCGAAGCGCGGCCCGGCGCCCCTTTCGCCGGCGTCCTGCCAGGGCGAAAGGCGGTTCGCATCTTCACCGGCGCACCGCTTCCCGACGGTGCCGATTGCGTGATCATGCAGGAATATGCGCAGCGCGATGCGGACACGGTACGGTTCGCCGCGGGGTTCGGCCCTGTGAAACACGTGCGGCAGCGTGGCAGCGATTTTGAGGAAGGCGCAGTCCTGCTGCGCAGGGGCGCCCGCCTTGATGCGAAGACGCTGGTGGCGGCAGCGGCCGCCGATGTCGCCGAGATCACCGTGCATCGTCAGCCAGCGATTGCGATCATCGCTACCGGGGACGAATTGGCCGAACCGGGATCCGCGCAGTTGGCACCCTACATGATTCCGGATTCGACCTCGCTGGCAATCGCGTCGCTGGCGCAAGATGCCGGTGCCTGCGTAACTTCGCGGTGCCGCGCACAGGACGATTTGCCCGAGCTCGAGCGGCAGGCGGGCGAATTGCTGGAGAGTGCCGATATCGTGATTGTCATCGGCGGAGCATCGGTCGGCGATCGTGATTTCGCCAAACCCATGTTCGCCCCGCATGGGCTCGAGCTGGTTTTCGACAGGCTGGCGATCAAGCCGGGCAAGCCGGTGTGGCTCGGGCGGGCTGGCGCACGGCTCGTTCTCGGACTCCCGGGCAATCCCAGTTCGGCCATGGTGACCGCGCGGCTGTTCCTCGTTCCGATTCTCGAGCGCTTGCAGGGCGGGCAGGGCTATCACGCCTGGCGCGACATGCCGCTGGCCACGCCGCTGCCTGCGACGGGTGACCGCGAGACTTTCGCCAGGGCGCATTGGGGCCAGGCAGGCCTCGAAGTGCTGGGCAACCAGGACAGCGGAGTGCAGGGCGGCCTGGCCCGCGCCGACTGGCTGATCCGCTGCCCATCCAGCCGGGACGGCTTGGAAGCAGGCAATACGGTATCCGCTCTGCTGTTCTGAACGGGTGGCTAGCCGCGCACCCACATTGACAGGTCGCCGTCGCCGCGGGTCACATTGCCGGCACTGCCTACCGGTTCATGCATGCCGTCCGTCAGGAACGCGATCATGGCGGCATCGTCTCCTGCCACGCCGGCAAGGGTGCGGCTGCCCGAAGGGGTGAGTGCCACGATCACACCCGATTTGGGCGAACCGTCGCGGCCATAATGGACCGTATAGCTCTCGATCGTCGCCGGCCCCTCGTAGGTCCGGTCGAGCGTGGGGACAGCGCCGCGGCGCGCGTCGGCTTCGGCCTGACAGTCGAAGTCGTGCGGGAAGGCAGCGCCGGTGGGCGTCCCCGCAAGCAGGATAGTATGATTGTGCGTTGCATAGCCGCCATTGGCGAACAGCAGGCCCTTATCCCCGGTCCCGCGCAGCTTCTGCACCATGGCGACGACCGCATGGCTCATGTAATTGCCGATCGGGCCGCCTCCGAAGGTTAGTCCGCCAAACACCGTGGCCGGCCGATCGAGGGGCCAATCGAGCACCCGGCGGGCCATTTTCGGGACACAGGGAAAGCAGCTGTACAGTTCGACATGGGCCAGATCTTCGGTGCCGACCGCGTTCAACTGCATCGCGCGTTCGATCGATGTCGCGAGGCTGGGTGAAGCATCGTAGCGGTCCCGGTCGAGGAAATTGTCGCTTTCATGCGCCGCTGCGCCATAGCCGATGAAGACCAGCGCCTCGTCCGGGATCCCGCGCCGCCGTGCTTCCGCGAGCGAAGTTACGAGAAAGCCCGCGCCCTGATTGACCGAGGAATTGGCCACCTGCAGCTTGGTATAGGGAAAGGCGATCGGGCGGTTGCGATCGGATGGCGTGATGACGTCCTCCGCGCTCACCGGCTTGGTAATCCACGCACCCTCGCCAGCAGCCGCGACTTCACTCATGCCCGCCCAGATGGTCCCGCTTTCGGCCTGCCCCTGTGCGAGCGTCTGGCCATAGGCCGCGCGGCCGGCGTTCTCGTACAGCGGATAGACATCGGTCGGGACCGTAAGCCCATAGCTTTGCGCATAGCCCTTGCGCACGCGGTGCGATGCGTCGCGCAGCGCATTGGGTTTCTCGCTGCCATCGCGTGCCTTGAGTGCAGCCAGCTGACCCGCAGTCCGCAGCGCCTCGCCCCCGGCAACCGCGCAAATCCGGGATTCTCCCCGGCCTATGCGATTGGCAGCCTCGTTGAGTAGCAGGATCGGGCTGTCGCCGTTGGGCATGGCCGTCTGCAAGCAATGCGACGGATCGATGCCGAGCGCCTCGGCTACCTTGCCATCCACTGGATTGAGTTGCGGCCACGCCAGCTGCGCGACAACCGCCAGCGAATCGCAGTCCTCGAGTACGCCGCCGCCGGCATCGGCATCCGCGCGCCGCAGCGCTTCGGCCATCAACCCGACGGGGTCCAGGCCGTCACCCGGCTGTTCGGGCCGATCGTTGATCTGGCCAACACCGATAATAACGGGAATGGTCTCTGGATCCTGCTCGGTCACGCTCGCTCTCCTCTCAGCGCCATGCCTAGCAAGCAGGTTGCACGCTGCAACCGAAACTTGAGAAGCTGGCCTCTTACGATGGGGAGAGGCCGCTACCTTGCGCACACAGACGCGCGCACAGCGATCGAGCATGCAAACCTTTTTCGCGTGGAATCGTCGTTGGTTTCTAGCGCGATCCCGTGCGGCCTAGCGTATGAGGCAGATCGAAACCCGAACGGGAAAGTCGTGGAGCGGGGCACTGGCCGATATCGTTTTCAACTGTCCTTCGCGAATTGCAGGATCTTCTGGCGTAGCCAGGTCAATCCCGCATCGCGCGTACGCGATACGTGGTGCTGCATCATTTCGCGCATGGGCGACAGGTCGTAGGGGAGGTCGACGATCGCGAGGTCGAAGACGGGCTGGGTTACGCGCGCGAGGCGTTCGTGCATGACGGCCAGGCGGTTCGTCCCGCGCAGCAGCCAGGGCACCTGGATGAAGGATTGCGCGGCCACGTCGATCCGCCGGTCGGGGGCGAGCTTGCGCAGGATCGCCTCGATATAGGTGTCCTGGTTCGATATGCGCACGACCACATGGCCGCATTCGTTGAACTGTTCGATCGACAGGGGGCCTTGCAGGAACGGATTGTCCCTGGCGCCGACGACGACATGGCGTTCTTCGAACAACAGTTCGCGCGGATGATCGGTTTCGAGGAACTCGTTGGGTGTCATCAACAGGTCTATTTCGCCTGCTTCGAGCCGGCGGGCACTCTGCGCACTGGGCAGTGACAGGTTCAGGCGGATTTCGGGCGCTTCGATCTGCAGATGTTCGATCAGCGGCACCAGCAGGACCGTGGTGATGTAATCCGATGCGTTGATCTGGAAACGCCGCTTCGATGTCGCCGGATCGAAACCGGTGCCCGTGGCGATGAGCGTTTTGAGCCGCATCAAGGTCGTGCTGACCTCGGGCGCCAGCGTCAGCGCATGCTGTGTGGGGATCATCTTCTTGCCATGGAGGATCAGGAGTTCATCCTGAAAACTCTCCCGCAGTCGCTTGAGTGCGGCGCTCATCGCGGATTGCGTCACATTGAGGCGCTTGGCCGCACGCGTCACGCTACGCTCCTCGAGCAGAACCTCGAACGCGACGAGCAGATTGAGATCGAAATTGTCCAGCCGCCTCA
>Ga0114909_1001590_pt1 | contig 12333 bp, 9 predicted proteins | sample MalvireepMed_906_FD_87290 | JGI IMG/M metagenome (GOLD analysis project Ga0114909, IMG submission 87290) | Marine viral communities from the Global Malaspina Expedition - Malaspina viral metaG DeepMed_906 | ecosystem: Environmental > Aquatic > Marine > Oceanic | place: Mediterranean Sea...
ACATTGCCGTGGCTGTCGCCGAACACCTGCACCTCGATATGGCGGGGCGAGGTGATCCACTTTTCCAGCAGCACTTCGTCATTGGAGAAGCTGGCCTTCGCCTCGCGGCGGCAACTCTGCAGATCCGCTTCGAAATCTTCGGCCTTGTCGACCTTGCGCATGCCCTTGCCGCCGCCGCCCGCGACTGCCTTGATCAACACGGGGTAGCCGATGGCGTCGGCTTCCTTCTTCAGCCGTTTGGCCGACTGGTCTGCGCCCAGATAGCCGGGCGTAACCGGGACGCCCGCTTCCATCATCAGCGTCTTGGCAGCATCCTTGAGCCCCATCGCCTCGATGCTCGACGGCTTGGGACCCACCCAGATCAGCCCGGCATCAATCACGGCCTGCGCGAAACCGGCATTTTCGGACAGGAAGCCGTAGCCCGGGTGGATGGCTTCCGCCCCAGTCCGCTTGGCCGCAGCGATGATCTTTTCGCCGACAAGATAGCTTTCGGCGGCGGGTGAGGGGCCGATATGCACCGCCTCATCGGCTTGCCGCACGTGCAGTGCGCGGGCGTCGGCGTCCGAATAGACCGCCACCGTGGCAATACCCATTGCGCGCGCGGTGCGGATGATGCGGCAGGCGATTTCGCCGCGATTGGCGATGAGGAGCTTTGCAATCATGCGGCGGGGACTAGCTTCCGCCGGGGGAAAAGGAAACTCCCGTCACTGCCTATTGGCAAGGACGAGCGGTGGCCTCTACCAGCCGGCCAGCGGCTTGAAGTCGTGCCGGCTCCAGGTGATCGGCTCCGCGGGCGGGGGCGGGCGGTTGCGGACCGCTTCGAAGAACGCGGCGACCATGTGCCAGGTCTTTTCGGGGGCCGAAACGCGCGTGCGAGTATCCCACGCCAGCTGGCCCCGGTTCAGGACTTTGCGGCCGATCGCGCCGTAGATCCGCGCGGCGGACAGCACCGCCCAGCGCTGGCGGAAGCGCAATTTCCGCGCGCCGAGCTTGGCCGCCGCCTCGTGCTTCTCCATCAGGGCGATCAGGCGCGGCATCAGGCTGGCGAGGCGAAAGCGGTTTTCGGGCAGGGCGTGTTCGCCCTGTTGCCAGCCCATTTCCTCGAGCCATTTTTGCGGCAGGTAACAGCGATCGGCTTCTGCATCTTCGACGATGTCGCGCGCGATATTGGCCATCTGGAAAGCAAGGCCGAGGTCGCAGGCCCGGTCCAGCGTTTCGCCATCGTCGGGATGCACCCCCATGATCCGCGCCATCATGATGCCGACCGCACCCGCGACATGGTAGCAATATCGCAGCATGTCCGCTTCGGTGTTCGGGGTCCAGCGCGTCGCATCGAGCGCGAAGCCGGCGATCACGTCATTGGCTTCGGCCAGCGTCAGGCCGCATTCGTCGGCGACCAGGCCGAACGCGTCGAAAGCGGCATCGGCGGTGGGCTGTTCCGCGAATGCGCGTTTGGTCAGCACGCGCAGGGCCTGCACGCGGTCTTCCGCATCCTTCATGTTGCCCTGGTCGCCCAGTGGCCCGCCCTTGTCCTGATTGTCCGCGATGTCGTCGCACCGGCGGCACCACGCGTACAGCAGCCAGCTGCGTTCGCGGGTTGCCTTGTCGAACAGTTTCGAAGCTGCGGCAAAGCTGTGCGAACCCTGTTCGATCGATTCGAGCGACTTGTCGACAAGGATCGCGCGATCGCGGCCGCCGCCCGCGCGGGTCGGGGTGGGCCGCAGGTACCGCGACTGGACCAGGGTGCGGGGTTTGCTCAGAGGTCGTCGGCCTTCATCTGGAAGATCGGCGTATGCGGTTCATAGGCTGCCATTCTGTCGAGCAATCCGTCCAGAGTGTCGTCGTGCACGAGGATGTTCTGGTGCACCGGGCGGACGAAACCAACTTCCGCCATCTTGCGGTTGAAGGCGATCAGCTCGTCGTAAAAGCCGAAGGCATTGAGCAGGCCGACCGGGTTGTCGTGATAGCCAAGCTGCGCCCAGCTCATCGCCTCCCACAATTCGTCCATCGTCCCGACGCCGCCGGGGATCGTGATGAAGCCGTCCGACAGGTCCGTGAACCGCTGCTTGCGCTCGTGCATGCCGCCCACGGTGTAAAGTTCCGTGCAATCGTGATTGGCGACTTCGGAACTGGCCAGTGCCTCGGGAATGACGCCAATCACTTCGCCGCCGGCCTCCAGCGCACCGCGCGCGGTGGCGCCCATCAGGCCGAGCCGGCCGCCGCCATAGACCACGCCGATACCGCGTTCGGCGAGGCGCTTGCCCACATCGTAGGCGAGCTGGATATAGCGCGGATCATCGGGCGAGGCGGAGCCGCAATAGATGGCGAGACGGTTCATCCCGCGCGTCATACTGCCAAATCTTCCAGCATCAATCCGGCAGTTGCCTTGGCGCTGCCGACCACCCCCGGAATTCCCGCCCCGGGATGCGTGCCCGCACCGACAAGGTAGAAATTGTCGAGCACATCGTCGCGATTGTGCCCGCGGAACCACGCGCTTTGCGTCAGCACCGGCTCGAGGCTGAAGGCGCTGCCCATATGGGCGTTAAGGTCGGCGGCGAAATCGCGCGGGGCGTAATGGAACTTGGTCACGATGCGCGAATGGATGTCGGGGATCAGGCGCCGGCCGAGTTCGTCGAGAATGCGCTTCTCGAGTACCGGTCCCATTTCCTCCCAGTCGACGGCCAGCTTGCCCATATGGGCCACCGGCACCAGCGCATAGAAAGTGCTCATCCCCTCGAGCGCCATGCTGTCGTCACTGACGCTGGGGTGGTGCAGATAGATCGAGAAATCCTCGGGCAGGACGCCGTGATCGTAAATGTCCTCGAGCAGGCCTTTGTAGCGCGGACCGAACAGGATCATGTGATGCGGAATACCCGGCCAGCTTCCCTCGATGCCGAAGTGGACGACGAACAGGCTGGGGCTGAAGCTCTTGCGCGACAGGCTCTTGGCGTAATCCTTGCCGCGCTTCGATCCGGCCAGCAGGTCCTTGTAGCTGTGCATGATGTCGGCATTGCTCGCGATCGCGTCGAACCGCTGGCGCCAGCCGGACTGCGTCTCGATCTCGGTCACCTGCTTGCCCAGCGTGTGCACCTGCGCCACCGGATCGCCCAGCCGCACGGTGCCGCCGATGCGCTCGAAATGCGCGACCATGCCGGCGATCAGGCGATTGGTGCCGCCCTTGGCCCACCATACGCCGCCGTCCTTTTCGAGCTTGTGGATCAGCGCATAGATGCTGCTGGTCTTCATCGGATTGCCGCCGACCAGCAGCGTATGGAAGCTCAGCGCCTCGCGCAGCTTTTCGTTTTCGACATAGCTCGACACCATCGAATAGACGCTGCGCCATGCCTGCTGCTTGGCCAGGGCTGGCGCCGCCTTGAGCATGGACTTGAAATCGAGGAACGGCACATGGCCAAGCTTGACGTAGCCTTCCTCGTAGACCGCTTCGGAATATTCGAGGAACCGCTGGTAGCCGGCAACATCGGCGGGATTGAGCTGGGCTATTTCGCGGAACAGCTGTTCCTCGTCGTTCGAATAATCGAACTGCGTGCCGTCGGGCCAGGCGAGCCGGTAGAAGGGCATGACCGGCATCAGCTCGACATCCCGAGAGATGTCGTGACCGGTCAGCGCCCACAATTCCTTGAGGCAATCGGGATCGGTGATGACGGTCGGGCCCGCATCGAAGGTGAAACCGTCGCGCTCCCAGTAATAGGCCCGCCCTCCGGGCTTGTCGCGCGCTTCGACGACGGTCGTGGTGATGCCTGCCGATTGCAGGCGAATGGCGAGCGCAAGGCCGCCGAAGCCTGCACCGACGACGCAGGCCGTGCGGCCGGTGGGGGCGGGGACGAACGGCTCGGTGCTGTCGCTCGGGGTAACGGGAATGGCAGTTTCGGTGTTCATTGCGACCTCTCATGGACCAGCGGGCTGCCCTTGCCAAGCAAGGCGCGAATGGCGGCAAGGACAGATACGGGCGGCTTGCCCGAGAGGATGCGCAGCTTGTCGGCCGTGCTCGAATTTCCAGCGTAGAATCGTTCGATCAGGGGTTCGCGCAGGCGATAGAACCGCTCGAACACCCGGTAGCGTTCCTCCGGCTCGGCAGCGTCGAACAGCATCCTGCCGAGGCTGCGATAGAACCGCGTCGCCTGCCAGTGCCGCTGCGCCCGGTCTTCGAACAGCGCGGCAAGCTGGTCGCCCGGCAGCCTCGCGTGGCGGGCCAGGGCGAGAGCATTGGCCACGGCGAAGGGCAGGGTGTAGCTGGTCAGCGGGTGAACGAAGCCGCCGCGCGCGCCTGACCGAACCACGCCCGTACCCCCGAGCGCCGCCCGGTAGGCTGCGAAATCGCCTCCGGTAATAACCGGCAACACGCCGGTTTCGCCGCCGAGGCTATCGCCGTGCCAGCCCATCGCCGTACAATAGCGGTCGATGCGCGCTTCCAGCGCCGCGCGATCGAGCGCGGGCTCGTCGGCGTAATAGGTGTCCTCGACGAACAGCTCGTTCGGGCCTAGCGGCAGGGTGTAGACGAAGCGGTAGGCCCCGTGCTGGGCCACGCGCGTGTCCATGACGATAGGATCGGCGACGCCATGCGCGGTCCGTGTCCGCAAATGCCGTCCCACGAAGACCTGCCACCCGCCGCGCAGCTGGGCCGAGAGGGTGAAATCGCGGCAATCGATCACGCAGCGCGCGGCGATGTGCTCACCGCTGGCCAGCGTGACGCCGCCGGCAGCCAGTTTTGCCGCGCGTGCCTGCGTGCGGATGGCGGCTGCGGGCAGTTCGCTGCGCAGCGCAGCATCGAAATCCCGGCTGGCGAGCGAACGATAGGGCGAAGACAAGTGGCGCGTATGGCCCGGAAAGGCGACATCGTAGCCGCCGGACCACTCGGTCGTGGCAAAGCCAGCCATGAGCTGCGTCCCGGGAGCGTCGAGATCGCTGGCGAACCAGCTCCAGCGGTGGTTGCCGCCCAGGCTGTCGCCCGCTTCGAAGATCGCTACGTTCAGCTCGGGATGGGCGCGGCGCACTGCCAGCGCGGCCAATCCGCCCGCCAGGCCGCCGCCGACCACGGCCATATCGATCATGCGCCCGTCCATCGCGCGTGGGCTTAGAAGCGAAGCGGCCCAGCGGCAATCGCTTTGGAATTCCTGCCGGGCAGGGTTACGGGAACGTCACACTCCCGTGCGAGTTGAACGGCAAAGACATATATCGAGGGAATCCGCATGAAGTTACTGCTCGCCGCAACCGGATCGCTGGCGCTCGCCTGCGCCGCACCCGCAATGGCCCAGAATGTCGAGGCATTGCCCGACGGACCTGACGGCGAAGCGACCGTATTCGATGGCAACTGGTTCTCGATCGGTGCGGGCGCGGTCTATTCCGCCAGCTACGATGGGTCGGACGACTATGTCGTATCGCCGATCCCTATCGTACAGGGCAAGATCGGCGGTGTGCGCATCAGCCCCCGGGCGGGTGGTGCCGCGCTCGATTTCGTCAATGACGACAGCGATGGCGCCAAGATTTCGGCCGGCGTTGCTGCGCGGCTCAACCGCAACCGCGCCTCGCAGATCGAGGATCCCGTGGTGCTGTCCTATGGCGAACTCGACACCGCCTTCGAAGTCGGTCCCTCGGTGGGGATCAGTCTTCCCGGCCTGCTCAATCCCTATGACAGCCTGAGCTTCAACATCGAGACGCTGTTCGATGTCGCCGGCGCGCATGACGGTACGCTGGTCAGCCCGGGCGTGACCTATTTCACACCCGTCAGCCGCGGCGCGGCGATCTCGCTGTCGGTCAGTGGTTCGTATGTCGACGACGATTATGCCGATTATTACTATTCGGTGCCGGCCGGCGGCGCACTGCCGGCCTACCAGGCGGATGGCGGCTGGGACCGGGTGGGTGTCAACCTGCTCACCGGGGTCGATCTCGACGGCAATCTTGCCAACGGCGGGCTCGCGCTCATCGCCATGGGCGGATATTCGCGGATGCTCGGCGATGGCAAGCGTACGCCGTTCGCCTCCATTCGCGGTGATGCAGACCAGTGGATGGGCGCACTCGGGATCGGCTATACCTTCTAGCGCCGCTTTTGCTTGATACGCCGGCCGCTGGCGGGCATCCCTCTGTGCAACCAAGGGGATAGAGAATGAAGTTTGCCGCATTCATCGCGCTGGCGGGGGCGATGTGCGCCGCGCCGGCGCTGGCCGATACCACTGTCATTCACGCGGGCGCGCTTGTCGTCGATGCCGAAAGCCAGCCGCGTGGGCCATCCACGATAACGGTCACCGACGGGAAGATCGTCAGCGTTGCCGACGGCTTCACTGCAGCCCCTGCACAGGCGGTCACGGTCGATCTGAAAGACAAGACCGTGGTACCCGGAATGGTCGACCTGCATGTCCACCTGACCGGCGATCCGGGCGGCGATTTCTGGAAGGGCGCAGTCGAACCCGATGAATGGGATGTCGTCGTCGGCGCCAAGAATGCGCGCCTGACGGCGCTTGCCGGGTTCACGACCGTGCGCGAAGCGGGCAGTGGCCCCGCCAGCGCCTTCTCGCTGCGCCGCGGAACCGCGGAAGGTTTCATCGACGGCCCGCGCATCGTGGCAGCCGGCCCCTCGCTCGCAATCGTGGGTGGGCACGGCGATGTCAGCGGGTTCCGCCCCGAAGTCAACGAGCTGCTCGACAGCGGGTTCACCTGCACCGGGGCGGTCGAATGCGCCGAAAAAGTCCGGCTCGCGAGCCAGAACGGCGCCGATATCATCAAGATTACCGCCACGGGCGGCGTGCTCAGCCAGCAAGGGCGCGGGCTCGAAGCGCATTTCACCAGCGCCGAGATGAAGAGCATTGCCGATACTGCGCATTCGCTCGGTCTGAAGGTCATGGCGCATGCGCATGGCGCGCGCGGGATCGAGGCCGCGGCGCGTGCCGGCATCGATTCGATCGAGCACGGGACCTATCTGGACGAGGCGGCCGCCCGTGCGATGAAGGACAACGGTACCGTGCTGGTGCCCACGCTGATGGCGTTCAAGGGCGTTACCGAACGGCTTGGACAAGGCGTTTACACACCGGTCGTCGAGGACAAGATCCGCGATGTGGCCGAAACCGCGCGCGTCTTCATGGGCAAGGCGCTGCGCTGGGGCGTGCCGATCGCTTTCGGGACCGATGCCGGCGTCTTCGGTCACGGCCGCAATGCAGGCGAATTCGCGCTGATGGTCGAACAGGGCATGAGCCACCGGGATGCTTTCGCGGCGGCGACCACCCACGCCGCACGCGTGCTGGGACTGGAAAACGAGATCGGCCGGATCGCGCCCGGCTATTCGGCGGATCTGATTGCGGTCGAAGCCAACCCGCTCGACGATACGTCGACGCTGGAGAATGTCGATTGGGTGATGGTGCGCGGCCGCGTGATCGATTGACCGCAGCATTGCCCGCGCCATGCGGGACAGGGCACTGCACGGCGCCGGTCGAGCGACATATGCCTTCGATCGTATGGCGTGCTTGTGCGCTCGGGCAAATGCCTGTCCTATCGCTGCACTACAATTACCAGGGGAACCTCCATGAAACTCGTCCGTCACGCCCTCGCTTCGGGTGCCGCCCTTTCGCTTGTTCTGGCAGCGAACCCGGCCATCGCCCGCGATCACCATGCAGCAACCGATGCTGCGAGCGAAATCAGCGAACACGACAAGCTCTTCGCGCTGTTCGCGGATGCCGATGAACGCAGCCTCAAGCTCAATCCGGTCGGCGCGCTGTTTCGCGGCGACATGCGCTACGCGGACCGCCTGGGCGATTACCTGACCGACGAGCATCTTGCCGCAAGCAAGGCGGACAATGCCGTAAACCTCGCGAAGCTGGCCGAAATCGACCGCAGCAAGCTGTCGCCCACCGACCAGCTTGCCTACGATGTCTTTGCCTACAACCAGCAGCGTGAGCAGGAGGGCTATGCCCCCGCGATCCTCGCGGCGAGCGAAGTGCGTCCGGTGAACCATTTCTCAGGCTTCCACACGTTCTATCCCAACTTCGCCAGCGGGCAGAGCGCCGCCCCCTTCAAGACGGTCGAGGACTACGAGAACAACCTCAAGCGGCACGAGGATTACATCGCCATCACCGACCGCGCGATCGGCAAGTTCCGCGAAGGCATGGAAACCGGCGTGTACGAAACCAAGCTGACGATCGGCAACGTCGTCAGCCAGCTCGACACGCAGTTGGCGATGCCGGTCGAGGAATCGCCCTTCTTCATGCCGGTGAAGAACTTCCCCGAGGAATTTTCCGCCGAAGAGAAGGCGCGGCTGACGGTTGAATACACCGCGGCCACCGAGGAAATCTACGCGGCTCACGAGCGGATGCGAGATTTCCTGCGCGACGAATACATGGCCGTGGCACGCGACAGCGTGGGACTGTCCCAGATGAAGGGCGGCGCGGAGTTGTACAGGCATATGGTGGAAGGCACGACGACGCTTCCGCTCGAGCCCGATTACCTGCACGAACTGGGCCTGTCGGAAGTGGCGCGGATCAAGAATGGCCTCGAGCAGATCAAGCAGGAAGTCGGCTTCGAGGGGACGCTCAACGAGTTCTTCGACTACGTGCGCACCGACGAGCAGTTCAAGCCGGAGAGCCGCGAGGCGTTGACGCAGAGCTATTACGATATCGGCGAACAGGTCGACGAGAAGATCGGCGAATATTTCTCGCTGGTCCCCAAGACCCCGCTCGAGATCAAGCCCTACGAGGAGTATCGCGAGAAGTTCGAAGCGGGTGGTTCGTACAATTCGGGCGCGCCGGACGGTTCGCGGCCGGGGACATTCTATTTCAACGCCTATGACCTGCCCAGCCGCCTGACGACGGGCAATGTGACGCTTTACCTGCACGAAGGCGCACCGGGGCATCATTTCCAGATCAGCCTCGCGCAGGAAAACACCGATCTGCCGGCATTCATGCGCTTCGGCGGCAACACGGCCTATGTCGAAGGCTGGGCGCTCTATTCGGAGACGCTGGGCTATGAGATGGGCTTCTTCGACGATCCATGGAACCGTTACGGTACGCTGCAGGACGAGCAATTGCGCGCGATGCGGCTGGTGGTCGATACCGGGCTGCATGCCAAGGGGTGGACGCGCGAGCAGGCGATCGACTTCATGCTCGAGAATTCGGGCATGACGCGCACCGAAGTGGTCGCCGAGGTCGAGCGCTATATCGCCATTCCCTCGCAGGCGCTGGCGTACAAGGTCGGGGCCATAAAGATCCAGGAACTGCGCAAGCGCGCCGAAGATCAGCTGGGCGAGGATTTCGACATCCGCGAATTCCACGCCGAGGTGCTCGACACGGGCAGCCTGCCGATGCCGGTGCTGGAGAACAAGATCGACCGCTGGATCGCTTCCAAGGCAAGCTGACCGACCGGCGCGGGCGGGGATTTGCCCCCCGCTCGCGCTGGTTAGCGCAGCCGCGGCACGCTAATCCCGTTCGTGCATGACACGAGCGAGAGGGGAATAGGGCGATGGACTGGTTGCGCCGGGCCGACTGGCTCACCCATGAGCGCGTGCGCGGTTACGCCTTGCTGCTGGCGCTGGCGAGCCTGGGGCTTGTCGCCATATCTTTCTGGCGCGCTATGCCGCCGGGGACGACTGACTTCCTGGCTTTCTGGGGCGCGGGGCAGGTCACCGCCGCTGGCGAACCTGCAGCCGCCTACGATCTGGCGGCGCAGCAGCAGGTTCAGACCTCGACGGGAAGCCCGGGATGGTTCGCTTTCGTCAATCCGCCACCGTTCCTGTTCGCGCTCGTGCCACTCGGGCTATTGCCGCTGCCGATTGCATGGATTGTCTGGGTGGCTTCGACATGGGGTGCGTGGGCCTGGGTCAGCGTCCGGGCGTTCCCGCGGTTGTGGCCACTGGTGCTGGCCTATCCGGGAGCGCTGATCGCGGCGGGACATGCACAGACCGGTTTGCTCACTGGCGCGCTCCTGGTTCTGGCGGCGCATGAATTGCCGCGTCGGCAGGTGGTGGCCGGTGCGGCGGTAGGTGCTCTCGTTATCAAGCCGCATCTGGCTCTCCTCGCCCCGTTCTGGCTCAGTGCAGGCGGCAAATGGCGGGCATTCGTTGCGGCCGGGCTGGTGGTCGCGGCGCTGCTGGGGGCGGCATGGCTGATCTTCGGCAGCGATACTATGCTGGCCTATACCGGAAGCTGGAGCGCCAGCCGCCAGCTTATCGAGAGGCCTGATCCGGACTTCATGTTGCGGATGAGCACGATCTTTTCCCAGTTGCGGCCACACCTCGGCGATCTTGTCGCGCTTGCAGGGGCTGCATGTTCTGCCGTGTTGGCCCTTGCAGTCGCCCTGTTCGCACCGCAGCGTTTCGGCGACGATGCCTCAGGAGCTTCTGCTGCAGTCCTGGCGGCTACTGCGCTCGCATCGCCCTATCTGTTCAGTTACGATCTGCCGTTCCTCGTGTTTCCGACGCTCTGGCTGGTCATTCAGGGGCTCGAGCGCGGGTTTCGTCCTTACGAGAAGCTCGGCCTCACGCTGCTCTATTTCGCTCCCTATGCCACACGCGCGGCGGCGTTCCCCCTCGGCGTCAATTTGATGCCGCTTGCCGCACTCGCGCTGCTTGGGCTTGTCTGGACGCGCACCCCTGCGGGAACCCGAAAGCACCGCTGAGGGTTTATCGGCAAGCAATGGCATTCATGGAGGTACCCCATGTCGAGCATGTCTTTCCGCAGCAGCCGCCCAGATCGCTGGGCACAGCCCAGGCCCTACAGCGACAGTTCGCTGCGCTATCGTATGCATGGCAAGATCCAGCCGATGGAGGAACCAGGGTTCCTCGCGCGCCTGTTCGGACGCCGCTGATCTCCCGCTGAAAGGAAAGGGGCCGGAAAGCGTTCGCTCTCCGGCCCCTTTGCCATTCAGTCGCAGAAGTCTCAGTATTCTTCCGGCTCTTCCGGCGTTGCCTCGCGGTATTCTTTGCCGGCCGTGCGATCGCCGCGGGCCAGCTTGAACACCACGCCGCTGAGCAGCGCGAGCGCCAGGAGGTTGGGCAGAACCATGGTGGCATTGGAGATATCGCCAAGCCGCCAGACCAGCTCGCTCGGCTGTGCCGCACCGATGAAGATCACCACGCACCACAGCACGCGCCACACCATGTGCAGCCGCCGCTCGCCCTCGCGCGTCGAGCCTTTCATCCGGTCGTAGAGGAAGGTGATCGCGCGCTCGCCATAATAGCTCCACGTCAGCAGCGTGGTGAAGACGAACAGCAACAGCGCGATGCTGGCGATCAGCGTTCCGATCGGGATCGAGGCGATCTCGACCGGGAAGGCAGCTGCGAAGGCGCCGCTGGTCATTTCGAAACCGACGCGGTCCGATTGCCAGGCATGCGCCACCGCTTCGCCGCCCGCGGTGAAATCACCGCGCACGGTCAGGATGACCAGTGCGGTCATGGTGCAGATGACGACCGTATCGATGAACGTGCCCAGCATCGCCATGCGGCCCTGCTGTTCGGGATCGTCGGTCTGCGCCACGGCGTGGGCGATCGGGGTCGAACCCTGGCCCGCCTCGTTCGAGAACAGGCCGCGCGCCACGCCGGCGCGGATCGCCATGATGATCGCCGCGCCGGTGAAGCCGCCCACCGCGCTTTGCGGGTTGAAGGCGCCGTCGAAAATCAGCGCGAAGGTTTCACCCAGATCGGCGAAATTGAGCGCCAGCGCGATTACGGCCATCACCAGGTAAGCGGCTGCCATGAACGGCACCACGCTTTCGGCGACGCGACCGATCGACTTGATCCCGCCGATGATGACCACGAACACCAGCACGGCCACGATCAGCCCGCCGAGCCATTCCTCGATCCCGAACAGCTCGTTCAGGCCATCGGCCACGGCGTTCGCCTGGATCGAGTTGCCCGTTACCAGCGCGCTGAACAGCGTGCCGAGGCAGAAGACGACCGCCAGCCAGGTCCATTTCGGCCCCAGGCCCATCATGATGTAGGTCATCGGGCCGCCGCGCTTGACCCCGTCGCTGGTGGTTTCGCGGTAGCGAATCGCGAGCGACCCTTCGGCAAAGGCCAGTGCCATGCCGAACAGCGCGGTGACCCACATCCAGAAAATCGCCCCGGGACCGCCGAGCGCGATCGCGGTGGCGACCCCGGCCAGGTTGCCCGTACCGACCTGGCCCGAAAGCGCGGTCGACAGCGCGGCGAAGGGGCTGATTTCGCCCGCCCCTTCGCCCTTGCGTCCGGCAAACAGGCCCTTGGCCGCGGCCCCCAGCTTGGTGATCGGGTAGAACCGCAGGCCGGCCATGAACCACAGGCCGACACCCAGGAGGATGATGGCCAGCGGGGGGAAGGGGATGACCGCTTCGCCGTTCCACAGGCCGGCCCAGATGAAA
>Ga0114909_1001594_pt1 | contig 12300 bp, 10 predicted proteins | sample MalvireepMed_906_FD_87290 | JGI IMG/M metagenome (GOLD analysis project Ga0114909, IMG submission 87290) | Marine viral communities from the Global Malaspina Expedition - Malaspina viral metaG DeepMed_906 | ecosystem: Environmental > Aquatic > Marine > Oceanic | place: Mediterranean Sea...
AAAACTACTTGCCCAAGTCCGCTAAGGGGTGCTGTTCATCGGGCCACTGAGTCTCAAAAAACCATTCAATAACTGTTTTATCTACATTAGCAGGAGAATCAAAGCGCCACTGCGGCTTGTTATCTTTATCTATTAATAAAGCGCGAACTCCTTCAGAAAATTCACCGAACTTTCCTGATTTAACTGCTAACAACAATTCTAAGCGAAAACAATCGGCTAAAGAGAGGGCTTTACCTAAGGTAAGTTGCCGATAAGTAATATGAGCACTTAAAGCACTCCCTGACTTAAGTGATGTTTGGGCGCGATTGAACCACTTATCTTCAATTTCAAGATTAACAATGGCCTCAAAAACATCCTCAACTCGTTCTAAGCGCATCAGCGCTTCAATAAAGCTTTGGTGTTCGAGTAAGTGAGAGCTTGGCATAGTGATAAGACTATCTTGCTCAACTTCACTTAATAATACATTCAACATCTGATGATTGGTGCCAGTATCTTGGCTCCAATTTAATTTAGTTAATTGGGCTTGGAAAGCATCTTTTCTCTCATGCTCAAGATAAAAGTCAGCTAACTGACAAAATTTAGCATCCGCTGCGTTTATAGAAGCTCCTGTTAGGGCTAAAAATAGTCCGTTGCCACTTGGCATCTTATTGAGGAAATAACTGGCGCCAACATCTGGAAAAAGCCCGATACTAATTTCAGGCATGGCTATTCGAGACTTTTCAGTCACGATTCGATGGCTTGCCCCTGATAAAAGGCCTAAACCTCCACCCATAACAATGCCATGACCCCAAACAATAATCGGTTTAGTAAATTGATGGATTAAATAGTCAAGTTGGTATTCTTTCGTAAAGTACTCTGTAATTTCTGGTGCATATTTATTACTCTCATCAACGTTATTTTTCATCGACTGATAAAGATGAACAATATCGCCACCTGCACAGAACGCTTTCTCACCGCTACCTTGTATAAAGACAGCAACAACGCTCTCTTGCTGTTGCCATTGCAAAAGTTGTGGATAAAGAAGCTCAATCATCTCACCACTTAAAGCATTTAAAGACTTTGGTGAGTTGAGCGTAGCAATAGCTATTTTTTTATCGTTCTCGCAAACAAGTTCTTCAAAAAGTACTACATTTGTCATACTTGTACCTATTCAATTATTTTTTGATCGTATTTATATTGACGACGGCCTATTGAGTATTACTTGTTTAACCAAGTAGGCTTACGCTTTTCTAGAAAAGCTTGCACACCTTCCGTTTGATCAACTGAATCAAACAAATCGACGAAAGCTTGTCGCTCTTGGATTAAGACTTTATTAATTGGCATAATTCGATTTTTTTGTATTAATCGCTTACAGGCAGCTACAGCGACAGGGCTTTGTTTAGCGACTTTTTTAGCTAGTGCTATTGCCGAGTCCTTTCCTGTTCCTTGAGCGGTAATCTCTTCAACTAAACCCACTTGCAATGCTTTTTCAGCGTCAAGGCGTTCTCCACACAAGATCATGCGTTTAGCCCAACCTTCACCAACTAATAACGCTAGGTTTTGGGTACCACCAGCACAAGGTAATAAACCAACACTTGCTTCAGGTAACGCCATAATGGCATGTTGTTCACAAATACGAATATCACAAGCTAAAGCTACCTCTAGCCCTCCTCCCATTGCATAACCATTAATAGCGGCAATTGAGACACCACCAAAGTTTGCTAAGGTTTCAAATGCTTGACCAAAAATGTCACTCATCTTTGTTGCGACTTCTTTATCTCCGCTAGCAAAGACATTTAAATCTGCACCTGCTGAAAAGAACTTTTCTCCTTGCCCTGTAAGTATCAAGGCATAAATAGACTTATCTTCATCTAGAGCCAAAACTAAGTCGCGCAGATCTGTTAGGCTTTGAGCTGTCCACGTATGTGCTGGCGGGTTGGTAAAGGTGACAACCGCTGTGTGTTCAATAACTTCCACTTGTAAAAATTGCGATGAGTAATCTGACATAATTTCATTTAACCTTTTTATAAATAGCTAATTAATAATACTTACTGGGTTCTTTGTTATAACAACTGTCCAGCACCTGCTGTTAATAAACGGCGTGCAATAATCACTCTCATTATTTCATTAGTGCCTTCAAGGATTTGATGTACCCTTACATCTCTAAAATGACGCTCTAATGGATACTCTTTAATGTAACCGTATCCACCATGTATCTGTAGCGCAGCATCACAAACTTGAAAACCAATATCAGTAGCAAATCGTTTCGCCATCGCACAATAAGCTGTCTTTTCACTATCATTTTTATCTAATTTATAGGCTGCTAAACGAACTAACTGCCTTGCCGCTACTAGTTCTGTAGCCATATCTGCTAATTTAAATTGCAATCCCTGAAAAGCAGCAATAGGTTTACCAAACTGCTCTCTTTCTTGCATATACTCCATAGCTGTATCAAGAGCCTGTTGTGCGGTACCAATTGAACAGGTGGCAATATTAATGCGTCCGCCATCTAAACCTTTCATAGCTAAGGAAAATCCCTCACCTTCATTAGCAAGTAAGTTTTCAACCGGCACTTTGACATTATCAAAAGTGATCTGTCTGGTTGGTTGGGCATTCCAACCTAGCTTCTCTTCAGCTTTACCGTAAATTACCCCATCAAGATCCGCAGGGATTACCAGTGCCGATATTCCCTTCGCCCCTGCTTCACCTGTACGTACCATAACAACCAATACATCAGTTTCACCTGCGCCAGAGATAAACATTTTTGAACCGTTAACGATATAATGCTCTCCCTCCTTTTTGGCACTCGTTCTCAGTGATGCCGCATCAGATCCTGAACCGGGTTCGGTTAAACAATATGAAGCTAGCTTTTCACCTGTTACTAACGTTGGGCACCAAGTCTCTTTAATTGATGATGTACCCCAAGAGGCAATCATCCAAGTTGCCATATTATGAATAGTCATCATGGCTGTCGTTGTAGTACATCCCATGGCGAGTTGTTCGAAAATAATGGATGAGTCTAAACGACTTAAACCAAGTCCTCCTTCACTTTCAGGAGCGTATAAGCCACAAAAGCCTAACTCTCCTGCCTTCGTAATAACATCTTTTGGGAAGATATGTTCTTGATCCCATTTAGCAGCGTTAGGTAATAGCTCAGCATCACTAAATTGTTTGGCAAGATCTGCAAACATCTGCTGGTCTTCAGTTAAATCAAAATTCATTATTATTTTCCTACAATCATTCTACTAATTATCTAGCAATATTTAATTTAGTTACTAGATGCAGGGTTAGATCTTTATACTGTAACCAAGATCAAACCGTTAAAGCATTTCTAGAGCAATAGCGGTGGCTTCACCACCACCAATGCATAGCGATGCAACACCTCTAGTCAAACCTCTATTTTTTAAGGCATGAATAAGTGTCACCATAATGCGCGCACCACTTGCACCTAAAGGATGTCCTAAAGCACATGCACCACCATTAACATTGACTTTATTAATATCTAAAGACATATCTTTAACCGCTAACATAGTCACCATGGCAAACGCTTCATTAATTTCAAATAAATCAACATCGGCGCTAGTCCATCCGGCTTTCTCTAGCAATTTATTCATAGCTCCAACAGGAGCAATAGTAAACTCACTAGGCTTTTGCGCATGAGTCGCATGAGCCACAACCTTACAAAGTGGAGTTAAGCCACGTTTTTGTGCTTGTGATAATTTCATCATAACTAATGCTGCAGCTCCGTCTGAAATAGAACTGGAATTAGCCGCAGTGATAGTGCCATCTTTTTTAAAGGCTGCTCTTAATGTTGGAATTTTATCTGGGCGTGCATTACCTGGCTGTTCATCAGTGTCGATAATGGTTTCTTTCCGTCGATTAACGACAGTGACTGGTGTAATCTCATTTTTAAAGGCACCCGTTGCTATAGCGGTATTCGCACGTTCAAGTGAACGAATTGCAAACTCATCCATAGCTTCACGGCTGAAATCTGCCTCATCAGCTGTTTCCTGTGCAAAGCAGCCCATAGAAACACCATCATAAGCATTTTCAAGACCGTCTAACATCATGTGATCAATTACTTGTCCATGCCCCATACGCATGCCTGTTCTAGCTTTAGGTAAAATGTATGGCGCATTACTCATACTTTCCATACCACCCGCAATAGCAACATCAATAGACCCTACTGATAGTGCATCATGGGCTTGCATAGCTGCTTTCATGCCTGAACCGCAAACTTTATTAATTGTTGTACAAACGGTTGAAAGCGCTAAATCTGCAGCAATACTTGCTTGCCTAGCAGGTGCTTGCTTTAAGCCAGCAGGTAAAACACAACCCATAATCACTTCATCTATTTGGTCATTGGCTAAGTTAGCTTGTGCTGTTGCAGCTTTAATTGCACTAGCACCTAATTCAGGCGCAGTTACTGGTGACAGACAACCACCAAAACCACCCATAGGGGTTCTTACAGCGGAAACAATAACAATAGGATCTGATAATGACATGGAGTTCTCCAGCTTCTTTAAAAGCTTTTTTAGATATAAGAGTAAATCGAACAAGATAATACATTTTCTTAAAGCCTAACTTAATAGCAACTTTACGCCAACGTAAACTTCGTGACTAAGTTGAATAAAAACATGGCAAACTGTAAGCACTTTCTTACAGCCTAAAACAGTGTTTTAAGCACCAAGCAGAAAAGCGACCTTTACGTTAACGTAAACTTACTATAAGATAAATCAATAACTAGTTTTTTTCAAGATGGATAACCAAGTAAAAAATGACTTCTAAAATTAGCCAAAGCAAATATTCTATTAGTGACTTATCAAAAGAATTTGATATCACCACGCGCAGCATTCGATTCTATGAAGATCAAGGTTTAATCTCTCCAGCACGTAAAGGTCAAACACGAATATATAACCAAAGAGACAAAGTTCGACTAAAGTTAATTTTACGCGGTAAACGCTTAGGGTTTTCATTAGCAGAAACAGGTCGATTGTTTGAACTATACGATGTTGATAAAACAAGTGCTAAACAACTAAGCAGCATAATGAAACTAATCACTGATAAAAAAGATGATTTAAAGCAACAGCTTGAAGATATAAATGCTGTACTCATTGAGTTAAATGATCTTGAAGACAACTGTCAAAAAATTCTTACATCATTAGAAATGAAATAAGACCTACATAATAAGCAAAGGTAAAAGGAACACTCATGATTTCACAATACAGCTCACTTAATTTTAATCTAGGCGAAACCGTAAACATGATACGCGATCAGGTTAACGCCTTCGCTCGTGATGAAATAGCGCCACGCGCTGAACAAATAGATATTGATAATGAGTTCCCGAAAGATTTATGGCGCAAATTTGGCGATATGGGTTTATTAGGCATGACAGTTGAGGAGCAATACGGCGGTTCAGGCTTAGGCTATATAGAGCATATTGTTGCTATGCAAGAAATAAGTAGAGCTTCAGCTTCTGTTGGTTTGAGTTACGGCGCTATGTCTAATTTATGCTTAAACCAATTACGTAAAAATGGCTCACATGAGCAAAAGCTAAAGTACTTACCTAAACTTTGTACTGGTGAACATGTTGGTGCACTTGCTATGAGCGAGCCGAATGCAGGTTCTGATGTTGTTAGTATGAAACTTCGCGCCGATAAAAAAGGTGATAAGTATGTACTAAATGGCAATAAAATGTGGATTACCAATGGTCCCGATGCTGATGTTTATGTTATCTACGCTAAAACAGATACTAGCGCCGGCTCTAAAGGTATTACCGCCTTTATCGTTGAACGCGACTACCCTGGATTTTCTCGCCATCAAAAATTAGACAAATTAGGTATGCGTGGTTCAAACACTTGTGAATTGGTTTTCCAAGACTGTGAAGTACCTGCAGAAAATATTCTCGGTGATGAAGGCAAAGGTGTCAGAGTGCTAATGTCTGGCTTAGACTACGAACGTGTCGTTTTATCTGGCGGTTCTTTAGGCATTATGGATGCTTGTATGGACTTAGTTGTGCCATATATTCATGACAGAAAGCAATTTGGTCAATCTATTGGTGAATTCCAATTAGTGCAAGGTAAAGTTGCAGATATGTACACACAAATGAATGCTGCCAAATCTTATGCCTACATGGTTGCACAAGCGTGTGATCGCGGTGAAACCACCCGTAAAGATTCAGCGGCAGTTATTCTTTATGCAGCTGAATTAGCGACAAAAATGGCGCTAGATACCATTCAACTACTTGGTGGCAATGGTTACATCAATGAATTTCCTGCTGGTCGCTTATTACGTGATGCTAAATTATATGAAATTGGTGCCGGTACATCTGAAATTCGAAGAATGTTAATAGGCCGTGAGTTATTTAACGAATCTAAATAACTTTTCAACATATCGCGGTAAAGCCTAATTTATTCGTCAAAAGTACTGATGTGTAGTATTTAACACAGTGCTTTTTACTCATACATTCACTATACCGCCTAAAGTTGCACTGTTTTAACTACTAATTTATAAAGGTCTCCCGTGGCTAAAATCATTTCAAAAATAAATACTCGCAGCCAAGATTTTTTAGACAATGCTGCTCATATGACAACGCAAATTAATGATTTGCGTGAAAAACTCAGTGAAATAAAACTTGGTGGCGGTGAACGTTCTCGAGAAAGGCACTTAGGAAGAGGAAAGTTATTACCTAGGGATAGGGTAAATGCTTTGCTTGATGAAGGCTCGGCATTTTTGGAGTTATCTCAATTAGCGGCCTATAAAGTTTATGATGATAACGTGCCTTGTGCTGGAATTATCACAGGCATTGGTCGCGTAAGCGGCCAAGAATGCATTATTGTTGCGAATGATGCCACAGTAAAAGGCGGCACTTATTACCCATTAACGGTAAAAAAACACCTTAGAGCACAGGCCATTGCCTTAGAAAATAATCTGCCTTGTATATATTTAGTTGACTCAGGCGGAGCCAATTTACCTAACCAAGATGATGTTTTCCCGGATAAAGAGCACTTTGGTCGAATTTTCTTTAATCAAGCTAATATGTCTGCTGCTAACATCCCACAAATAGCCGTAGTAATGGGTTCTTGTACTGCAGGTGGCGCTTATGTTCCAGCTATGGCAGATGAGTCTATTATTGTAAAAGAGCAAGGCACAATATTTTTAGCTGGACCACCCCTAGTTAAAGCAGCAACAGGTGAAGTGGTCAGTGCCGAAGACTTAGGCGGTGCCGATGTGCATTGTCGCACTTCCGGTGTTACTGATCACTATGCGCAAAATGATCATCACGCTCTAGACATTGCTCGTTCAGCAATTAGCAACTTAAACCGTGTAAAAAACATCGAAGTAGCAATAAAAACTGTTATTGAGCCTGAATACGCTGGTACAGATATTTACGGCATTATCCCAAAAGATACTCGTCAGCCTTATGATGTGAGAGAAATAATTGCACGTATTGTAGATGGTAGTGACTTCGACGAGTTTAAAGCGCTTTATGGCAACACCTTAGTTTGCGGGTTTGCGTCAATCTTCGGCTATAACGTCGGGATTGTGGCTAATAATGGAGTGTTATTTGGCGAGTCGGCTGAAAAAGGTGCTCATTTTATTCAACTTTGTGCGCAGCGAAAAATTCCACTGGTATTTTTGCAGAACATTACCGGTTTTATGGTAGGTAAACAGTACGAGTCTGGCGGTATCGCCAAACATGGCGCCAAAATGGTAACGGCAGTAGCAACAGCGCAAGTACCCAAATTTACCATATTAATTGGCGGTAGTTTTGGCGCTGGAAACTACGGCATGTGTGGCCGTGCATACGATCCTCGTTTCTTATTCATGTGGCCAAACGCTCGTATTTCAGTAATGGGCGGTGAGCAGGCAGCTGGCGTGATGGCACAAGTAACACGTGATAAAAAAGAAAAACTTGGTGAAGACTGGAGCCAAGCTGATGAGCAAGCCTTTAAAACACCAATCATTGAAAATTATGAACACCAAGGTCATCCATATTATGCCTCTGCCCGTTTATGGGATGATGGCATTATAGACCCTGCTGACACTCGTCAAGTTCTCGGTTTGGCAATATCAGCCTCGTTAAATAAACCTATTGAAGAAACTAAATTTGGTCTCTTCAGAATGTAGTGTGAGTACAGCTAATCTAAGTCTAAATTCAAGGATAATAATCCATGACTGAAGTAAACAAAATCGTCAACGATAAAGTCTTATTTGAAGTAAGTGAGCGTGGCATTGCCACGGTTACTTTAAATAATCCTGATAAACACAATGCCTTCGATGACATAATCATCCAGCAGCTCACCGATATCTTTGTGCAAGTGGCACAACGTGATGATATTAGCGTAATGGTCTTAGCTGCCAACGGTAAAAGTTTTAGTGCCGGTGCAGATTTAGGCTGGATGAAACGCATGGCCAGCTATTCCTATCAAGATAACTTAACCGATGCCAATGCTTTAGCAAAAATGCTTAGCGCGTTAAATTTTCTACCGCAACCAACCATTGCAAAAATTCAAGGCGCGGCATTTGGTGGTGCAGTAGGATTAGCAAGCTGCTGTGACATTGTCATCGCAAGTTCTAAAGCAAGCTTTTGCTTAAGCGAAGTAAAATTGGGACTCATTCCAGCAACAATTAGCCCCTACGTGGTTAATGCAATAGGATTAAAAGCAAGCCGTCGCTACTTCCAAAGTGCAGAGCGTTTTTTTAGTAATAAAGCACAGCAATTAGGCTTAGTCGATGAAGTTGTCGAACCCGATGCTCTTGCCGATGAAGTTGAAAAAATGCTCAACACTTTATTAAATAATAGCCCTCAAGCTATGCGCCAAGCCAAGCAATTAGCTTTCGATGTTGCATATCAAACTATCGATAATAACTTGCTTAATGAGACTAGTGAACGTATTGCCGCCATTAGGGTATCCGAAGAGGGGCAGGAAGGTTTAAGCGCTTTTTTTGAAAAGCGTCAACCAAGCTGGCAAACATCAAGACAAGAAACAGTGCCAAGCACTAATCAAGAATCAAAGGGATAACCCATGTTCAGTAAAATTTTAATTGCTAACCGTGGCGAAATAGCCTGCCGCATAATAAAAACCGCTAAAGAAATGGGTGTGTTAACGGTCGCCGTATATTCTGATGCTGACAAAGATGCCTTGCATGTGCATATGGCGGATGAAGCTATTTATCTTGGCCCCTCTCCTTCTAGAGAAAGTTACCTATTAGGTGATAAGGTAATCGCTGCAGCTAAACGCACGGGTGCCCAAGCTATACACCCTGGTTATGGTTTTTTATCTGAGAATGCAGACTTTTGTCGTGCCTGTGCTGATGAAAACATTACCTTTATTGGACCACCGGTAGGCGCGATTGAAGCCATGGGCTCAAAATCTGCGGCAAAAAACATAATGGAAAAAGCACAGGTACCTTTAGTACCTGGTTATCATGGTGATGATCAAAGTGAAGCCATTTTAAAACAAGCCGCTGATAACATGGGCTACCCTGTTTTATTAAAAGCTACCGCAGGTGGTGGCGGTAAGGGAATGCGTCAAGTATGGAAAAGTGAAGAGTTTAGCAGCGAATTAGCTGCTGCTAAACGAGAGGCAATGTCATCTTTTGGTGACGATACTATGTTAGTAGAAAAATACCTAACTCAGCCTCGTCATGTGGAAATACAAGTATTTTGCGACAACCACCAAAACGCAGTGTATCTATTCGAGCGAGATTGTTCAGTACAACGCCGTCATCAGAAAGTTATTGAAGAAGCACCAGCATTCAGCATGAGTGAATTTTTGCGTAGTAAAATGGGTGAGTCGGCAATAAAGTCAGCTCAGGCCATAGGTTATCAAGGCGCAGGCACCGTTGAGTTTTTATTGGATGTTGACGGTTCATTCTATTTTATGGAAATGAATACTCGTTTACAGGTTGAACACCCTGTTACCGAAATGATTTCTGGGCAAGACCTTGTTGAGTGGCAATTACGGGTTGCAGCAGGCGAGGTTTTACCGAAAACTCAAGAGCAATTAACAATTAACGGTCATGCATTTGAGGCTCGTATATACGCCGAAGATGCTAATAATGATTTCCTGCCTGCGACAGGTAAACTATCTTTATTAAAAACACCACTAGAAAGCGATAACGTTCGTATAGATACTGGTGTTCGTCAAGGTGATGAAGTCAGTGTTTATTATGATCCTATGATTGCCAAATTAATCGTTTGGGATGAAAATCGTGATAAGGCTCTACAACGGTTAACGAAAGCGTTAAGTGAATACCGAATTGATGGCGTTACCACCAATATTGATTTTTTATATAACTTAGCTAGTGCAAAGCCATTTGTTGAAGCCGATATTGATACCAGTTTCATTGAAAAAAATCATGACATCATTTTTAAAGTAGATGAGCACAGTCAACACAGTAACTTACCTCAAGAACTCGCTAGTGCAGCACTATACTTGGTGTTAACGTTAGAGAAAAAGGCACAAAAATCGGCTTATCAAAGTAATGATCCCCACTCGCCTTGGCACAGTAAAAAAGCCTGGCGGTTAAATGAAGCACACATTCATCAGCTAACGCTCGCTCATTTAGAGACCCATTACGCTGTAACAGTTGAGCAAAAACGTTTAGGTAGTGATGCTTATTTCATATTAACCATTACTTCAGGTGAAGAAGGCAATACAAATAAACATAGTTTTGACTGCCAAGGTGGACTTAATGATGATGTTCTTACTATAAATATTGATGGCCATCGTCGCCAAGCAACGGTTAGTCACTTTAATAATAACTTAAGTATTTATAGTGAAAGTGGTGCTTTTAACTTTACGCATATCTTACCTGAGCTTGGTCAAAATGATCAGCAAGATAACCATGGTGGTTTAATCGCACCAATGAACGGCACTATGGTAAGTGTTTTGGTTAATGCTGGTGATATAGTTACCGAAGATCAACCTTTAGTCATTATGGAAGCGATGAAAATGGAGCACACTATCAAAGCGCCTAGCGCAGGTATTGTTAATGAAGTTTACTTCAATACTGGTGATATGGTTGATGGTGGGGCTGAATTGCTTGCTTTTACTGCTACTATCCCTGAGGAGCAAAGTTAATGACTTACTCTTCATTATCAGAAAGCTCTGTATCTGCAAATATATTACCAACTAAAGTAAAAATTGTTGAAGTTGGTCCAAGAGATGGTTTGCAGAACGAAAAAACCATGATCAATGCCAGCGACAAAATAGCACTCATAGAAAAATTAACAGATGCGGGCATTAGTTATATCGAAAGTGGTAGTTTTGTCTCGCCTAAATGGGTACCGCAAATGGCGACCTCAACAGAGGTTTTTAATCAACTCAAGCGCGACAGTGGCGTAACATATGCGGCATTAACCCCTAATATGCGCGGTTTTGAGGCTGCTATGGCTGCCGGGGTTACTGAAGTCGCAATATTTGCTGCTGCCTCCGAAAGCTTTAGTCAAAAAAATATCAATTGCTCTATTGAAGAAAGCATTGAACGTTTTACTCCCATTCTTGAAGCGGCTAAAAAAGCCAATATCAAAGTCCGAGGGTATGTTTCCTGTGTTGTGGGTTGCCCTTATGAAGGAGAGATAAATGCAGAGAAAGTCGCCGATGTAGCAGAAAAGCTACATACGATGGGCTGCTATGAAATATCTTTAGGCGATACCATAGGAGTTGGTACCCCGGCGAGCGTAACTAAGATGTTACAAGCGGTTAGCTCTCGTGTTCCGGTGGCTAAGTTAGCCGTTCACTTTCATGATACCTATGGCCAAGCGTTAACTAACATTTACACTGCGTTGCAATTTGGTATCGAGGTTATCGATAGTGCTATTGCAGGCCTTGGCGGCTGTCCTTATGCTAAAGGTGCATCAGGTAACGTTGCTACCGAAGATGTCGTATATCTGCTAAACGGTTTAGGTATTACTACAAATATAGATTTTGATAAATTGCTACAAGCAGGTTGGTTTATTAGCGATAAATTAGCTAAACCTCCTATTTCCAAAGTATCAATGGCCTATCTAGCAAAAAATAACGAAACATAATACAGAATAACAATTTCAATAATACACATAAAAAGCAGGAGAGAATGATGGCTGGATTTGACAAAGTAGTGTCAAGCTATGAAGAAGCCCTAGCTGGGCTCACCGACAACATGACTGTTATCGCTGGCGGTTTTGGTTTGTGCGGAATACCAGAGAATTTAATTGCTGAAATAAAACGCAAAGGCACTAAAAATTTAACTTTAGTATCGAATAATTGTGGCGTAGATGACTTTGGCTTAGGCATCTTATTACCTAACCGACAAATTAAGAAAATCATAGCC
>Ga0114909_1001602_pt1 | contig 12244 bp, 9 predicted proteins | sample MalvireepMed_906_FD_87290 | JGI IMG/M metagenome (GOLD analysis project Ga0114909, IMG submission 87290) | Marine viral communities from the Global Malaspina Expedition - Malaspina viral metaG DeepMed_906 | ecosystem: Environmental > Aquatic > Marine > Oceanic | place: Mediterranean Sea...
CCAGCTGAATTCCAGCTCGCTGCGGTAATGTGCCTGGAGGCACATCATCCGATAGGCGAGCGGATGGTAGCCCTTGTCGATCAGCAGCTGGAGCCGCAGAAACTCGCCCGACGATTTGCTCATTTTGCCCGAACGCTCGACGAGGAAATTGTTGTGCATCCAGATCTTCGCGCCGGAATGCGTCGCCTCGTCCAAGCCCCCGGAAACTTTGCCAGAGCCACAGAAGGCTTGGTTCTGCGCAATCTCGTTTGGATGGTGGATTTCGCGGTGGTCGATCCCGCCGGTGTGAATGTCGAAGGGGAAGCCCAGCAGCTTCTCCCCCATCACCGAACATTCCAGATGCCAGCCCGGCGCGCCCTTGCCCCAAGGGCTGTCCCATTCCATCTGCCGCGTCTCGCCCGGCGGCGTCTTGCGCCAGATCGCGAAATCGGCGGCGTTGCGCTTGCCTTCGACCGTCTCGATCCGCCCCTCACCCTCTTCGGTGATGGCACGCGCCAATCGGCCGTAATCCGCGATGGTCGAAACGTCGAAATAGAGCCCGCTGTCGATTTCGTAGCAATGCTTGTCCGCGATGCTCTTCGCAAAGTCGATCATCGGCTCGATGTAATCGGTGGCGACCGACCATTGCGATGGCTGGCGGATATTGAGAGCGCGCACATCCGCCTTGAACGCCTCGGTATAATGCTTTGCGATGTCCCAGATGGACTGCGATTTCTGCGCTGCCGCCTTTTCCAGCTTATCCTCACCGGCATCGCCATCGTCGGTCAGATGGCCGACATCGGTGATGTTGATGATGTGGGTGAGATCGTAGCCCTTCCAGCTCAACGTCCGCCCCAGAACGTCCGCGAACACATAGGCGCGCATATTGCCGATATGCGGGTAGTTATAGACCGTCGGCCCGCAGCTATAGACGCGCGCCTCGCCCGGATGGACGGGAACGAAGGGCTCAACCTGCCTGTTAAGAGAGTTGAACAGGCGCAAGGGAGCGTCGGTCAGGGCTTCGGTCATGACGCGGCAAATGGTCGAACCGACCGGCAAGCGCAAGCGGGGCATTCCAATGAGCAAGAATTCGGGAAGCGACGCCACGTCGCGCATTCTGGGCGGCCTGGCCGTTACCGGCAGTCTCGCCACGGCCGTCACCGATCTGCTGGGCGTGGCGCTGTCCGACCGTATCGGACTGGCAGCCGATACCATATCCGACATGGCCGCGGGAGAATACGACCTGCTGGCGGATCTCGGCCTTTACGCCTTCGTCCTCGGCGTTCTGGCCGCGACCGCGGGCCTGCTGCGCTGGCGGATCGACCGCAAGGACTGGAAGATCGGCGCCGCTCTCCTGGTCGTCTATGCCGCCGCAGTTACTCTGATTGCCGCGTATGAGGCCTATTCCACCGGCGATGGTCCGGTGATCCACATCTATCTGGTCTATACGCTTGGGGTCGCGTTTCCCCTCGCCGCGCTGCTGACGGCGGGCCAGATTTACGAGATCGACAAGCGGATCGGCATCGCCTGCTATCTGCTGGGCGGAACTTTCGCTCTGCTGGGGCCGGGCCTGTTCATGATGCCCACGGGCTGGGACGGCCTCTATGAGCGGTTTCTCGCCTTCCTGATGCTGGCATGGTTCGTGTCATGGGCGTGATGATCTGGCGCGATCCCGATATCGCGCACCAAGTCAGCGCCGAACAGCAGGGCAAGGACTAGGCGCCCCACCCCTCGAAGCGTACGCTTTCGTCCAGACCGGCGCGCTTCACGTCGAAGCGATTCACCGCCGCATCCTCGTCGCGATAGCCGATCGCCATGCCGCAGAAGAAAATGTGATCTTCGGGAATGTCGACCACCTCACGGATTTGCGGGGAATAGACGGCCCACGCTTCTTGAAAGCAGCTATCCAGCCCCTCCTCGCGCAGCAGCAGCGCGACGGTCTGCAACCACATGCCGATATCGCTCCATTGCGGCGGGCCCATATATTTGGGCGTATGGACCAGCATCAGCACCGGCGCACCGAAGGCGCGGAAATTGCGCGCGAACCATTCGAGCCGCTTGCCCTTGTCCTCGCGCGCGATGTCGAGCGCGCCGTACATGTCCTCGCCGACACCGAAGCGGCGCTGTTCATAGGCACCGTCGAGTTCCGGCGGATAGATGTCGTATTCGGGCTTGTGCGCCGCGCGGCCCTTGGGAAATTCCTCGGCGATGCGGTCGAACAGTGCCTGCATCGGCTCGCCGGTGAGGACGATGCCATGCCAAGGCTGCGTATTGCCGCCCGAAGGCGAACGCTGCGCCTTTTCGAGAATGCGGGTTAGGATTGCGCGCTCGACCGGCTGGTCGGTAAAGGCGCGGACGGAACGGCGGGTAGCGACGGCTTCTGAAACCTTCACCCTTTTTCCCCCTCGAATAGCCCAGCCAACTGCTCGATGATCGTGCCGCCCAATTGCTCGACATCCATGATCGTCACCGCGCGTTTGTAATAGCGCGTAACGTCATGACCGATGCCGATCGCGACCAATTGCACCGGCGATTGCTTCTCGATCCAGCCGATCACCTTGCGCAGATGTCCTTCGAGATAGCCTGCCTGATTGACGCTCAGCGTGCTGTCGTCGACCGGGGCGCCGTCGCTGATGACCATCAAGATGCGGCGATCCTCTGGTCGGGCGAGCAGGCGGGTGTGCGCCCACAACAGCGCCTCACCGTCGATGTTTTCCTTCAGCAATCCTTCGCGCATCATCAGGCCGAGATTGCGGCGCGCGCGGCGCCAGGGCTCGTCGGCCTTCTTGTAGATGATGTGCCTGAGATCGTTGAGGCGGCCCGGATCGGCGGGGCGACCGTCCGCCAGCCATGCCTCGCGCGATTGGCCGCCCTTCCAGGCGCGGGTGGTGAAGCCGAGGATTTCGGTCTTCACCCCGCAGCGTTCCAGCGTACGCGCCAGAATATCCGCGCTGATCGCGGCGATGGAGATCGGACGCCCGCGCATCGATCCGGAATTGTCGATCAGCAGCGTGACGACCGTGTCCTTGAACTCGGTATCCCGCTCCACCTTGTAGCTGAGCGCATGGCCGGGGCTGATGACCACGCGGGTCAGGCGCGCGGCGTCGAGCAGGCCCTCTTCCTGGTCGAAATCCCAGCTGCGGTTCTGCTGCGCCATCAGGCGGCGCTGCAAACGGTTGGCGAGCCGGGTGACGATGCCCTGAAGGCCCGCCAGCTGGCTGTCGAGATAGCTCCTCAGCCGGTCGAGTTCCTCGTGGTCGCACAGCTCGGGTGCCTCGACCACTTCGTCGAACTTGTCGGTGAAGTGCTTGTAGTCGAACTCTTCGGGCAGATCGGTCCAGGGGCGGTTCGGGCGGACGGGCTGCATGCCCTCCTCGCCATCGTCGGCGGGATCGCCCTCGCCCATTTCCTGCTCGCCGCCCTCCTCGCCATCGGTGTCGGCATCGCTTTCGCCCTGCGCGGGCTCGCCGGCGATCTCGCTCGACTGCGGCTCGGCATCACCTTCGTCTTGTTCGTCCTCGCCAGTTTCGTCCTCTTCGGGCGCTTCGCCCTCGTCCTCGCCGGTGTCGTCGCCCGAATCCTCGGCATCCTCCGGCAAGGTCAGGTCGAGATGGCGCAGCATGTCGAGCGCCAGTTTCTGGAAGGCGGACTGGTCTTCGAGATTGTCGGCCATGGAAGCGATGTCCATGCCCGCCTTTGCCTCGATTTCCTCACGCACCATGTCGACGCCTTCGCGGGCGCGCTCGGGGATCGGATCGCCGGTGAGCGCCTCGCGCAGCATCAGCGACAGCGCGGTCGGAAGCGGCACCTGCGAGGCTTCGGTGGCGCGCGCGATCGGATCGGACGCCGTGCGCATCTCGACCGCCGATGTGAGATTGGCGCGGATGCCCGAATAGCGGGTCGCGCCCAGAGCTTCGTAGCGGGTCTGTTCGATCGCGTCGTAACAGGCGCGCGCGATCGGCTCGCGCGGGGCGCCGCTCGAATGGACCCCCTCGTCGTGATGGCGCAGCCGCAGCGCGAAACTGTCCGCAAAACCGCGCGCCTGCCGCGCCTGATCGTGCGGCAGCGTGCGGCCCGGCAGGGGAACGCGGAAGTTCTTGCCCGCCTGAGACGGGCTATCCGCGCTCCAGGCGACTTCGACCTCATCCTCACGCGCCAAGGCGCGGGCCGTGCCGGTCAGGGCCTGCTTGAAACGGTCGAGGGGCGTCTGTTCGGTCATGTATGGAAAATCACAGGATCGACTGACCCGTTCCCGCCCAATCCTTCAGGAAGCCTTCGATCCCCTTGTCGGTGAGGACGTGATTGAACAGCGCCTTGATCACTTTGGGCGGCATGGTCGCCACATCGGCACCGATGCGCGCGCTTTCCAGCACGTGAGTCGCATGGCGGATACTGGCAGCGAGGATTTCGGTCTCGTAACCGTAATTGTCGTAGATCAGGCGAATATCACGAATAAGGTCCATCCCGTCGAAGCCGTTATCGTCGTGGCGCCCGATGAAGGGCGAGATGAAGGTCGCCCCGGCCTTGGCGGCCAACAGCGCCTGATTGGCAGAAAAGCACAGGGTGACATTCACCATCGTGCCGTCTTCTGCCAGTGCCTTGCAGGTCTTCAGCCCGTCGATCGTGAGCGGCACCTTGATGCAGACATTGTCGGCGATGGCGCGCAGCTTGTCCGCTTCCTTCATCATGGTGGGATGATCGAGCGCCACGACCTCCGCGCTTACCGGCCCATCGACCAGCGCGCAGATTTCCTTCGTCACCTCCATGAAGTCGCGGCCCGACTTGGCGATAAGCGACGGGTTGGTGGTGACGCCGTCCAGCAGGCCGATATCGATCAGTTCCTCGATCTCTGCGATCTCGGCGGTGTCGGCAAAAAATTTCATCTGGCGAGCGCTCCTGTCACGAACCGGTCATAAAAATCCGGCTGGGGAAAATTTCATTTTTGTGTCGTAATTACGACTGTTTTCCAACCGAAGGATTCAATCCGTGTCGAACACCCTTCCGGCCCTTGCGATCGGCTTTGCCGCCCTGGGCGCCATTATGCAACCGAGTGCCGCGCGCGCCGCCACCAGCGACGACGAGCTGTGGATCGAAACCGGCATCAAGGGCGACATCGCGCCCGGAACCGACTTCAAGCTGGAGCTCGAAACCCGCCGTCGCGACGGGCCGAACGAATATATCCTCGGTGCGGAATTCAACACCGATGTTTCCGATGCGGTCGCCCTCGGCGGCGGGATCGAAATCCACGACGAAGACGGCTTCACCGAAGTGCGCCCCTATCAGCAGCTGACCTTCGGCGTGGGCAAGTTCGATTTCCGCAGCCGGATCGAGGAGCGCTTCTATGACGGCGCCGATCGCATGGCCCTGCGCCTGCGCCAGCGCGCTCGCTTCCGCACGCCGATCGCCAACAAGGTGACCGGATTCGCTTCGGGCGAACTCCTCTACCAATTGCGCGACCGCAACGAAGGCGGCCCGCAGCGGATCGACCAGTGGCGCCTCAACGCCGGTGCGACTGCGCGCATTACGCCCACGCTCGATCTGACCGGCGGATATCTGTTCCAGATCCGCCCGCGCGACAACGGCAACACCCGGCACACGCATGTGAGCCAAGTGTCGCTGTTCTACCGCTTCTGACGCTCTAGAACGCCGCTTCCGCTCCGAAGACGCCAGCGATCAGGGGATCGTTGGCGCTTCGGGGATTGGCGCGGATCAGGCTCTCCTCGCGGCCGATCTCGTTCCAGATCGTGTCGTCGATCCGGCTTGCAAACGTGGTCGCGATGCGCGGCACGTCGACGCCGGTGAGGCCGGCCAGCAGCTCGCCCACCAGCGGATCCTGCGCGACGCGCATGGCTTGTCCGAGTTCCGGCACCATCGCGTCGATCAGGCGCGAACCCATGCTGCCGCGCAGATAGGATGTCGCGGCAGTCGGCCCGCCTCGCACCAGATCGATGGCGTTGGAAAAACCGATCACCCGCACCGCATCGGTCACGATCGGCGCAGCGCGATAGGCCGCATCATAGGCGAAATTGGCAAACGCGCCTTCGAGACGGTTCTTGAACAGCGCGGAGGTGAGGATCCGGCCGAGCACATCGCCGCGCGCGCCCAACAATCCGCCCAGACCCAATTGCGCGACCTGCTCGTCCCAGAACCCATCGGGCTGGAGCATGCGCGTGAAAGCGCGCTCGCTCGACAGGAACAGCAGCCGCTCGACCGCATCGACCAGGCTGAAGCCGCCGCCGCCGAAGCTGGTGCAGGCGGGCAGTGACAGCAGGGCCGCGCCTGCGCCGAGCCCACCGCCGATTTTGCCGAGAAAGCCGCGCCGCCCGGTCGGTCGATCGAGCGACGATGCGCCCGCGGATGATGCTCTGCTATCGGAAAGGATGAGAATATCGGTCATTTGCAGTCTCCTTTAAGGTCCCACCCTTGTTTTCCTGAGCGTGCCCCGCCCATATTGACGCGTTCATGAACCGCGTGCGCTGCCTCGTCCTCAATGCCGCCCTCGGCCCGCTCGATTACAAGGTCCCCGAAGGGATGATGGTCGAACCGGGCCAGGTGGTCGAATGTCCGCTGGGCCCGCGCGCGGTGATCGGAATCGTCTGGGAGGCGGAACGGCTGCCCGGGGCCGAGGTTCCGGCGGAAAAACTGCGCGCGCTGAGGGGCTTGCTGCCGATTCCACCCCTCCCCGCACCCCTGCGACGGCTGATCGAATGGACGGCGGTTTATTACTGCGCCCCCCTCGCCAGCGTGGCGCGGATGGCGCTGAGTTCGGGCGGTGCGCTGAAAGGCCCGGCCACCACGATCGAATACCGCCTCACGGGCGGCCTGCCCGAACGCATGACGCCGCAGCGACAGGCCGCTCTGGAAGCGCTGGAGGGGGAACAGGCGACGATCCGCGAGCTGGCGGGGATCGCGGGCGTATCGGAAGGCGTGCTGCGCGGCCTCGTCAATCAGGGCTGCCTCGAACCGGTCGAAGTCGATTGCGACCGCCCCTACCACCCCGCACGCCCCGATTTCGCCGAGGTCGATCTGTCGGCCCAGCAGCAAGCCGCTGCCGGAACGATCGCTCAGGCGGTGAGGGAAGGAAAATTCGCGCCCTTCCTGCTCGACGGCGTGACCGGATCGGGCAAGACCGAGACGTATTTCGAGCCCATCGCCGATGCGCTCAGGATGGAACGGCAGGTGCTCGTCCTCCTGCCGGAGATCGCGCTGACCGAAGCGTTCCTGTCGCGGTTCGAGGAGCGGTTCGGGGCCAAGCCGGTTCTGTGGCATTCCTCGCTCAAATCCACCGAACGTCGCCGCGCCTGGCGCGCCATTGCGAACGGGACCGCGCAGGTCGTGGTTGGCGCCCGGTCGGCGCTGTTCCTGCCCTATGCGAAGCTCGGCCTGATTGTGGTGGACGAAGCGCACGAAGTGAGCTTCAAGCAGGATGACGGCGTGCGCTACAACGCCCGCGACGTGGCGGTGATGCGTGCCGCGTTCGAGGAAATCCCTGTCGTCCTCGCCAGCGCCACGCCCGCGCTCGAAAGCCTGGCGATGGTGGAGAGCGGCACGTACGCCAAGCTCGACCTGCCCAGCCGCTTCGGTGGAGCGGAGCTGCCCGAAATCCGCACGATTAACCTGACCGAACACGTGCCGGGGCGCGGATCGTGGCTTGCGCCGCCGCTGGTCGAAGCGTTGGAAGAGCGGCTGGCGCGCGGCGAACAGTCCCTGCTGTTCCTCAATCGGCGCGGTTATGCGCCGCTGACGCTGTGCCGAAATTGCGGCTTCCGCTTCCAATGCCCCAATTGCAGCGCCTGGCTGGTCGAACATCGCTTTTCCCGCCGCCTCGCCTGCCACCATTGCGGTCACGAGACGCCGCCGCCCGAAACCTGCCCCGAATGCGGCGAACCCGATTGCCTGGTCGCCTGCGGACCGGGCGTGGAGCGGATCGCTGACGAGGTGGCCGAGCGCCTGCCGGATGCGCGCGTGTTCGTCGCCACGTCCGATACGCTGAATTCGCCCGGCCGCGCGGCGGAATTCGTCGCGCTGGTCGAAAATGGCGGCGTGGACGTGATTGTAGGGACGCAATTGGTAACCAAGGGGTTCCATTTCCCCGAGCTGACCCTTGTCGGCGTGGTCGATGCCGATCTGGGCCTCGAAGGCGGCGATCTGCGCGCGGCAGAGCGCACCTATCAGCAGGTCGCTCAGGTCGCGGGTCGTGCGGGGCGCGGGTCCAAACCCGGCGAAGTGCTGATCCAGACCCGCCATCCCGATGCGCCGGTGATCGCGGCGCTGGCCGCAGGCGATCGCGACGCCTTCTACGAAGCGGAAACCGAAGCGCGCCGCATGGCGGGCGCCCCGCCCTTCGGCCGCTGGGCCGCGATCATCGTGTCGAGCGAGGAGGAAAGCGAAGCACGCGATGCCGCCCGCCGCATCGGCGACGCCCGCCCCAGAAGCGACGACATGGCGATCTACGGCCCGGCCCCCGCTCCGCTGAGCCTTCTCCGCGGGCGCTACCGCTATCGCCTGCTCATCAACGCGAAACGCAGCGCCAGACTTCAGGACACGATCCGCGAATGGCTGGGCGCTTTGAACCATCCGGCGGGCGTCCGGGTGGGTGTGGATGTCGACCCGTACAGTTTCGTGTAAATAGCTGCTGGACCCTGCGGCCAACTTTGATAGTCTGTATTGACTACCGGGACGTTGGGGTCAGAAATGAAATCGGTTCTTTTTCGCAAGAGCATTACGATGCTCGCGGTATTTTTGAGCGTTGCAGGGGCAAATGCTGTTTCTGCGGCAGAAACGTGGCATCGCGCCGATTCGCATCACTTCACCATCTATTCGGATGGAAGCGCGGGCCAGCTTGAAGATTTCACGCACGAGGTCGAAAGATTCGACGCGCTGCTGCGGATGATATTCAGCCGACCGGCGAAGGATGATCCCGCCAAGCTGACGATCTATCTGCTGAGGAATTCCAACGCGGTCGATGCGCTGCACAAGGGTGCGGCGGGCTTCTATTCCGTGCGCCTTGGCCAGACCTTTGCCGTCGGCAATCGCGAATTTGGCGGCGATCGCACCGATCTTAGCGGCAAGCGCGTGCTCTTTCACGAATACGCACACCATTTCATGTTCCACAATTTCGCCATTCCGGCCCCCGCCTGGTTCGTGGAAGGGTTTGCGGAGTACGTCTCGACCGCCGAGTTCAAGCGGAACGGCGACTGGACGTTCGGATTTCCCGCCCATCATCGCGCCTACTCGGTCCAGAACGGTCCGAACATTCCGATCGAACGGCTGCTGTCCGACACGTATTCGGGAATGAACGGAGCGGAGACATCGGCTTTCTATGGCTGGGCTTGGGCGCTGACCCACATGCTCTATTCGGATCCGGACGAGCGTGGCAATCAGATCATGCGGTATCTGCGCGACATCAATTCGGGCATGGACAATCTGGCCGCCGCAGAAAAGAATTTCGGCGATCTGGGCGAACTCGAACGATCGCTGCGCGGATATGTGCGCAAATCGATGGGATATTCGAAATCGGACAAGTCGATCCCCTATCGCGACGCCATAACCGTCACCACGCTGGACGACGAGGCTTCGGAACTGGTCGAATTGACGCTCGACCGGCTGGCCTCGCCCGAACCGATGAAGGTGCGCGAACGACTGGTGCGCTTTGCCGCCGAACGTAACTCGGCGCTCGCATGGCTGCAGCTTGCCGAACTCGACTACCGCCTCGCGCATCGCAGCGAGGGCGAGGCGGAACCGCCCTATGACTTCACCGCGGCGCAGGGAACGATTGATCGTGCCCTTGCCATTGATCCCGATCTGGCGCGCGCGCATGTCCTGAACGGCCGCATCCTTCTCGAACCGTTCGATCATGGCGAAGAAGCCGACGAGGCCGACGAAAGCCTGTGGGGAGAAGCACGCGCGTCCTTCCTTGCAGCGAACCGGCTCGACCCGCGCGATCCTCTGGCGCTTTACCTTTATGCGCAGACCTTCCAGCGGACTGGCGAGCGTGACGCGATGGTCGGTCCGGCGCTGGAAACCGCATTCGGTTTCCGGCCTGAATCGACCGAGTTCCGATCCGCCCTCGCCATGCATTACGCGTCCGAGGGTCACTACGATTCCGCGATCGCCCTGCTCAAGATCATCGCCAACAACCCCCACTCCGACAATCGTTCGGCCAAGGACGCGATCGCCCGGTTGGAACAGGCCAAGGCCGGTGGCGGCCCCGTCCCGGTCGGCGCCATCGCGATCGAGAGCGAAGAGGATGAAGAGGAAAGCGGCGCGAGTACGAAGGCCGGGTAATTTTCCGTCCGGAAACGCCTGTGGCCATGAACCGTTAGGCGCGCATGGCATCTGACAGCACCGGCCCCGTCCTCGTTCCCATTCTCGGCGATCAGCTGACCCGCACCCTGGCTTCGCTGCGCGGGCGGACCAAAGACGATACGGTCGTCCTGATGATGGAGGTCTGGGACGAGGCGACCTACGTCAAGCATCACAAGCAGAAGATCGTCCTGATCTTTTCCGCCATGCGCCATTTCGCCGCCGAGCTGGAGGATGCCGGCTGGACGGTCGATTACGTGAAGCTGGACGCCGAGGACAATGCTGGCAGCTTCACCGGCGAAACCGCCCGCGCGATCGAGCGGCACGAGCCGCGCCTCGTCAGCGTGGTCGAAGCGGGCGAGTGGCGCGTGCGCGAGGATATGGAGCAATGGGCGGACAAGTTCGCCTGCGAGGTCGAGATCCTGCGCGACGATCGCTTCATCTGCTCGCAGTCCGAATTCGAGGACTGGGCCGAGGATCGCGACAGCCTCCGCATGGAATTCTTCTACCGAGAGATGCGCCGCAAGACCGGGCTCCTGATGAAGGAGGACGGCAAGCCCGAAGGCGGCGAATGGAATTACGACAGCGAGAACAGGAAACCGCCCAAGGAAGGCCTGTCCGCGCCCGAACGACCCAAGTTCGAACCCGACGAAATCACGCAGGATTGCATCGATTTGGTCGAGGATCGCTTTGCCGACCATTTCGGCAATCTCGATACGTTCCGCTGGCCCGTCACGCGAGACGAGGCCGAGAAAGCCGCCGATGCCTTCTTCGCCGAGCGGATCGAGAAATTCGGTCCGTTTCAGGACGCGATGGTCTGCGGCGAGGACGATCTGTTTCACTCGATGCTGTCGACCAGCATCAATCTCGGCCTGCTCGACCCTCTGGAACTGTGCCAGCGCGCCGAAAAAGCGTATGAGGATGGAAACGCGCCGCTCAACAGCGTCGAAGGTTTCATCCGCCAACTGATCGGATGGCGCGAATATGTCCGCTGTTTCTACTGGCATCAGATGCCGCATCTGCAGAAGGCCAACGCGCTCAACGCCCAGCGCGGCCTGCCCGAATTCTACTGGACGGGCGAGACCGACATGGCCTGCCTTGCCGATTGTATCCGGTCGACGCGCGACAATGCCCACGCGCATCATATTCAGCGGCTGATGGTGCTCGGCAATTTCGCCCTGCTGGCGGGGATCAATCCGCGCGAAGTGCAGGACTGGTATCTGGTCGTCTATGCCGACGCCTATGAATGGGTAGAGCTGCCCAACGTTGCGGCGATGATCCTCTATGCCGATGGGGGCAAGCTGGCGTCCAAGCCCTATGCGGCGAGCGGGAATTACATCAACAAGATGTCGAACTATTGTTCGAACTGTACCTTTTCGCCTAGCAAAAAGACCGGCGAAGGGGCCTGCCCGTTCAATCCGCTCTACTGGCATTTCATGGATCGCCATCGCGACCGGCTGGAAAGCAATCACCGCATCGGACGGATCTATTCGACCTGGGATCGGATGGATGACGACCGGAAGAAGGAATATCTCGACAGCGCGGATAGCTTCCTCGCCACGCTGGATCCGGCCGGCGGCGGCTGGGCGCGCGAGGAATGATCGGACCAGCTCAAGCGGCCTGAGACGAAGCCTGTCGAACGGGTGGCCCTATGCAGGCTGCAACCCGTCGCCCGGCGGCCGCGATTCCGGTTGCGAAACGGAACCGATCGGCCCTCTCGCCCCTTAGTCCTGTAACTCCAACAGGAAAGAACCCCATTCATGGCCACTGTCACAACCGTCAACCCCGCCACCGGCAAGGACATCGAAACCTATACCCAGATGACGAAGGACGAAGCCTTCAAGAAGGTCGATGCCTGCCACGAGGCGTTCACGAAATGGAAGACGCGCAGCCTCGAAGAGCGCGCCGAAATCATCAAGGGCATCGGCAAGGCCCTGCGCGACAACAAGGAAGAGCTGGC
>Ga0114909_1001605_pt1 | contig 12224 bp, 15 predicted proteins | sample MalvireepMed_906_FD_87290 | JGI IMG/M metagenome (GOLD analysis project Ga0114909, IMG submission 87290) | Marine viral communities from the Global Malaspina Expedition - Malaspina viral metaG DeepMed_906 | ecosystem: Environmental > Aquatic > Marine > Oceanic | place: Mediterranean Sea...
AAGGGAGACCCAGCGAAGCGTCCTACAAAAGAACCATCTTCGTTTGCGGTCGTGGATTCCAAGATGGACTCACGTAAAGAACCTTTGGTTACCTTGTGCACAGGGAAAGGCAACTGCGTTTCCAACCAACTCAACCATTCGTAGACACGGGTAGGCTCCGCCTGAGTATCAGCAAAAATTGCACAGTCAGGCATGGGTGTAATCTCACCATGTGCTGCCATCAACGCCATCGTTGAAGACTGCACGCCCGCACCCAACGAGAGAACGGTCAACTGAGAATCACTCATTGACGTTCCTCGTGGTATCGCAGCATCGTTCTGATCGTCCACCAGAGCTCACTGTCACTGCTCTTCCCCTTCATAAAGTTCACTCTCTTAGCGACCAGACGCACGTTCTTAAGGGTGTACGCACCTTCTGGATCGATACGGTCGATGGTCACGTTGAACCGACCTTCAGGGCCAGAATCGGCCTCATAGGTCATCTGAATTCCAGACAAGGCACATCGCCCCTGCTGACTCGACCACAGTTCGTAGATGCTCTCTGGCGTTAAGTCCCAGACGACCCCCTCTCTGATTCGGATTCGTCGCAGGTTCTCGTAGGTTCGTCCGAGGTAGCTCTCTGGCGTTTTGATACGACGCCTTGACTGATCACCCGCAAGACAAGCGCGACACACACGGCGATACCGTGGGCCAGCCTTAGTGAAAGCGGTAAGCGGTAGCTCTTGCTTGCACAGATCACAGAATCGCAGCACATCCTCACTCAAAGATTCACCCTTTTCCGTACTTCTTCGATCCAGTTCTCGGCAGGCATGAGAGCGATACGTTCGAGTGCATGTTCGACTGGATCGCCAGCCATCCATTCGAGGGGTACGACACACGTCCAAGGTGTTCGGTCAAACCGATAGGCAAGCGTGGGTACGAGGTCACATTGTTTGGCAGAGCGACAAGCCTGGGTCCACCAATCCATTCGGTACACGTTACCCTTTGCATATCGTTTAATTTCCACAGCGATACCAGGTAGTCCGACCAGGTCAGCACCACCGAGAGCAGACTGATCGTAATTGCGATGAACACCAGACAATTCAGGAATCCTTTCGACGATAAAATCTCTGAACTCACGCTCACCAGCCTGTCCTTTTGTCCGACTCTTTTTACTCATTGCATCGGTAGTGCATCGGTGCACCGGTGCTTATCGATGCTGCATCGATAGATACATTCGGTCCTAAAGGTATTTAGGACCGATGCACTTTCTCTGCCGGTGCCTTTTGCATCGGTAATGCATCGATAGATTTTTTTTATCGATGCAACTCTCAAAGGTCGCCCGCCCACTGCTTAACGCGAACGAATTTCCGTGGGTTTCTGTTGTCATCAAGACCCTCAACGACCGCCAACATTCCGTTCTTAATCCAGGTCTTCAGGAGCATTCGGATCTTGGCGCGTTCGCCGTCATCCTCGATGTCGATGTCCAGGGCATTCGCCACGGCAACCCCGACCCAATCCTTTGACTTAGGACTCTCCCGCCACTCACCAGACGCTACCGCCGTCTGGACTAGCCTGAGATGCACCGTGCTGAGCCCCTCGAAGGGGTCGGGCCAAGCCCACGGGGTTTGCACGCCGATGTTGTCGCCGTTCGGGATGGTTTCGCTTTCCAGCTTGTACCAGGTCGCCACTGACGACGGCGGCGTCAGATTCTCTTTGGAGTTCCCCTCCTTCGAGTACCGCCAAGCCTCATCGCCTTCGATGCCAGCGTTCCTGGCCTCATCGCCCGTCATCTTCTTGAGTAAGCGTCCGTGTCGAGCCGCATTCATGACTGAGGATGCACCGCGTGCATCTTCAGTCGTTTGCACCCCGCTGCCAGACGCCTTCCGGGTGTGATGCACCAGGTCGATCGCACAGTTGCCGTCGTTGGCTATCTGCGCCCACATTTTCGCCAGTGCGTCCATTGCATCGTTGTCGTTTTCAGGGAGTCTGTGGCTGCTCACAAACGGGTCGACGATGACCGCATCAATTCCATGCCTGACGATTTCAGTCGTCAGGTCCATCGCATGTGGCGTGAACTGCACGCCGTCTTTCGTTTGCACGGCGATCACCAGCGCCTGGTCGCGCCCGCTGTTCACAAAAAGCCGCCCAGCGAGATCGTCTTGCGTCAGCGAGTAGCGCTGACAGATCCCGGCGATGCGCCGCCAGATTTCCTCGAACGGATCTTCCAGATTCCACACCCACACTCGTTGCGGCTCACCGACCTCGACCCCGAGCAGCGGTTTGCCGCTTGCCATCGCAATGGCCTCCACCAGGGTGAGCGCCGTCTTGCCGATGCCGCCTGGTGCCGTCGTCACGGAAATGAACTTGCGTATAAGGTGGTTGCCATACACAAATTCACGTTTCGGAATTTGCAGCACGTCACCGAGGTCGAACGGATTAGCGACCAACCCCTGACGTTGTTCTTCGATCACTTCCGAGCGTTTTTTGGCACGTTCCTGTCGTCTCGCAGCACCCTTTCGTCGTTGCTTCTCAGCACGGCTTCCCTGCATCATCTTCCGCACGTCTCGCCGTGTTTGTTCATCGGTCCAGCCTTCTTCGGTATGGCGGCTGCACTTGATTTCGATCTCGTAGTCCTCCCAGCCGTCCCCGAGGCAAGCCCACACCCAATCCCGCACTTCCTCATGCCAATTTTTGATGTTGGCTCGGATCGGCGTTACGTTGTTTCGATTCTTGATGCGTGAGAGTTGCTCGGAGCTCAACTCCGGCAACTCACGGAACGTATGAAAGTCGGAGTCGGACTCCCATATCCACTCGTAACCGGGGCCAGCGCAGATGACGTAGCCGCCGAAGTTACGAATGTCGATGCCGCCATATGTCCCGTTGCGGGCTTCTTTTGCTATTCGGCTATAGATCCAGTGTTGACCGCCTTGAGGGGTTCTGGCCTTCAACGGCGTGTACTCCAGGTTGTCGGTTGCCCACTTCAGGATGCCTGGATCTTTGTAGTAGTCGACGTCGACCACACCAAACGGACTTCCTGTTACGGCTCCCCAAAGGCAATTGGGAAATTGTTCGAACCACCTCTCAAACTCTTGAATAGTGGGTCTTCGTTCTTGAAATGGACGCCACTGCTCTAAATACGGTTTCTTGTTGTCGATGTTTCCAGGAAGATTTTTGCAAGGAATAACGGAGACATCGTGTTCTTCGATTAGCTCCACGAGAGCGTCGTGCAGATTTTCAGGGCTGGAGAGAAGTTTTAGACCCAAAAAGCGATCCCTAGATTATTTGTATCGACGTAGTTGTGAATCTACAGATGACGGTCGACACAGAATCGGATTCTGGGTCACGCTTGCAACAGTGTCAACTGCAACGCTATGTTCGGGACGGGATGAACGGAAACAACCAACATGAACAACACACTCGGCACGCGATTGTCGGCGTTGCGCTCTGCACGTCAGCTTTCGCTGCGACAACTTGGAACGGAACTTGGGGTCTCGGCCAACACCATCATGAGATGGGAGAAGGACGAAGCCAACCCGACTAGAGAACACGTCACCAAAGCCGCTGTCTTTTTTAATTGCGACCCCTCATGGCTTGCTTGGGGCTTCGAGAAAAAAGAAGTCGGCAAAGACAAAGAGCGTGCCGCACGTCTTGGGATGCTCTCAAAGGATCAACTTGCCATCATCGACAATCTGATCGACGAATTCTTAACATCGATTTAGGGAAACGTGGGCACCCGAGGCTCGGCCTTCCGAGTCTCAGCAAACCCGAGTTGCGGATCGTGAGCTAACGACTCCCCTTCCTATGATTGCGCGGCTTTTTTCGATTCGATGAAAAAATCCTGGCTTGAAATTCGTCACATGAGTTGATGGGCCGTCCTGTATGGGTATACAGTAGTAAGTAGTTGGTACTTCGCCGGATTGTCCCGCCATTTGATCGAAGTTTGATTTGGGGATGAGACATGAAGGCACTACAGAAGCGCAACGCGGAGAACTTTCTAAACCACCTAGGCAATCGATTCTTAGCTCTCGACAGAGAACCGGACTACGTGATGCCTTTAGGGACTCGGATATTTCTGACCGATGAGGCCAAAGTCTTTGCTGTCCCGAAACTCAATTTTGCGACCAATACTCTGCCCGATTGGCTCTCCGTTTTAGATCTCGTTCTAGCGACGTACGGCTGGGCGATTGTTCAGCGAGACACTGTCGCCCTGGTGGTTCTTCAATTCGAAAACGAAGTTTTGATTGATCGAGTGACGGATAGTCCCGACCTAATTGCGTGGGCAAAAGAAAAGAAGAATTTTGTTCACGCCTCGATCTTCTCCCAGACAACGCGTTAGTGTTACTTAAAGGTTGACATCTAACACGTAAAGGGAACATCCTCTCCGGTGCTTAAAAATGAGCACCAACAAGTTGAAAAACTTAAAACGGAGAATCAGAAACTGGCTGAGAAACTTAACGCGCCCTAGGTGTGAATTTCCCATCGTGCTTCCGATTCGACAAAACCAAAGAGAGACCTGGGGCGACTAGGTCTTTCTAAAATGAGAGGACTAACTATTGAACGTAACGAAAGGACGTCAAGAACGCCCGTGGAGAATTATTCTCTCGGGCACCAACGGCGTCGGTAAATCAACGTGGGCAGCAGCTATGCCCAAGCCGCTTTTCATTGACTTGGAAAACGGCACTCACCACCTCGATGTAGAACGCACCTATACGGAAACGTATGCCGAGTTCCTCGACACGGTGATCGCTCTCTGTGAAGAGAAACATGACTATAAAACCCTGGTGGTCGATTCGCTCGATTGGTTGGAGACCTTAATCCACACATCGGTCGTGCAGGAGTTTTCGAAGAAAGAGCGCGGGATCGAAGAGGTCTCCGACATCGGCTATGGCCGTGGCTACAATCACAGCCTCAAGCAACTCAATCACACGTTGGCGCAACTCGACCAGGTCGTTGCCAAGGGGATCGGAGTTTGTCTGATCTGTCACACGCATGTGGTGACACGACAAGATCCACTCCTCGAAGACTATGGCTGCTATGAGTTGAAGCTGCATAAAAAAGCAGCTTCTCGTGCCAAAGAGTGGTGTGACTTTCTGCTGTTCGCAAACTTCGTCAGGCGCACTGCGTCGAAGGGCGAAGGATTCAAGAAACGTACACGCGCCGTAGGTGATAACAGCCGTGTGCTGCACACCACTGGCTCAACGGGATTTGAGGCGAAGTCTCGCCGCCCGATCCTGAATGCTGACGGAGAGCCTGAACTACCGCTCGATTTCAGTGCGTTTAAGGAAGCCTACCAACAAGCCTTTAAGGAGAAAACGGATGCCGCTTAGTTTTGCAGATTTGGAAGATCAAGACACCCCGCCAGAGTTAAACGACAATGCCTCGATCATCCTTAGTGAGGGTGAGCACAAGGTCACGGTCGTTCGCACGGTGTTCCTTCAACCTGATGATGACAATCTAACGATTGGTCTCATCATGGAGGACGCCAAGAAGGGTGCCGAGATCCTCAGTTGGATCGGTATTCTCGAAAAGGGCGTAAAAAAATCGACGAAGGGCTTTGTCTTGCGCAAAGCCTGCGAGTCGTTTGGCGTTTCACACACACCCGACACTGAGATCGACGAGGACTTTGTGTCTCAGTTCGAGGGCAGATCGGGACGTGTGCAGACGTTTGTCTTGGCGGCAAAGGGCAACAACCCTGCCAAGAACCGCGTTCGTTACTTTCTCAGTGATGAGGCGACCGTCATCAAAGACGCGGTGAATCCAGACCGAGAGGAGGAGGACGACACAAACTCTGAATCCAACTGGATGGACGATTGAGTATTGCCGAGGAGATCTGTCGGACAATGGACGCCGCCCACGGGCGTCCAATGTCCAGACGCAGTTACATGGGCGGCTCTTCCATCGGCGAGGAATGTCCGAGAGAGGCGTATATGAAGTGGCGGTGGATCTACCCTCGCCTTCAAGACGCGAAACTCTTTCGGGTGTTCGATCTCGGTAACAGCATCGAGGATGACGTTGCCGACTTTCTTCGCACCTTTAAGCAGTACACCTTAAAAACCAAAGACGGCCCCGACCAGATCGGCGGCACCTACTTTGGTGGTCACTTGGGCTGGCACATTGACGGCCTGCTCGACACCCAATTTTCACGACATCTATGGGAGTGCAAGAGCGCCAACTCACGCCGATTCAATGCGCTCGCCAAGACTGGAATTCTGTCGGCCATCTATGGGGCTGACACCGACCTGGGCTACAGCTTGTGGAGTCCGACCTACGGAGCTCAGGTGCAGTTTTATATGGGCGCACTGAAAGAATCGGGCATCGACTGTGACTCTGCGCTCGTCACCGTCTACAACAAAAATACATCCGACTTATATATAGAAGAAGTCACGCCTGACCCTGACGCCTTTGAAGAGCTCCAGGAGCAGGCCAGATGGCTGCTGAGTCTACCGGCGCCTCCCGATGCCGCGTTCAGTTCAGGCAGCTATCAGGTGAGGAACTACATGAGTCGGGATCAACGCGGCATTTACCTCGGTGAGTACACGCCCAGCGATCCCAACTGTCGCAACTGCCGCCACTCGAAGCCGCGTCTCGATGATCCTGAGATGCGCGGTCAGTGGGGCTGCACCAAATTCAAAAAACTCTTGAGTCAGCGTGACCAGGAGGCGGGTTGTTTTTCACATCAATGGATGCCCGATTTAATCAACGCGACCCTCATCGATGAGGACAACGCGATCTATGAAAAAGACGACACCCGATTTCGAAACGCCCCTGCCGATGAAGTTGGTAAGGGTGAATTGATGAGTTCCGAGATTGCATTTCTTTCGAGGAATGAATGGAACTTTGATGCAACCAACGTGCTCGCAGAGATCCGTCAGGAGACTAACGGCACGTTTCAAACGGAGATTAATAAAGATGATTCGGATCGAGAAGAAGATCCCGTTGCCTAACGGCAATGGTCGCGCCAAGCGCCTGATCTATCCATTTGCCGACATGGAAGTGGAAGACAGTTTTCGAGTGGCTGGTGACCCGAAGAAAACGCAAGTGCGTTTGGCGGCTGCTGCCAACTATTTCGTCAAGAAACGACAACCGAACTGGAAGTTCGAGACACACCAGCTGGCGAAGTCAGCGCGTATTTGGCGCGTTGAATGAAGTACCTAGCCTTCGGTCTGGCCGCCGTGGTCTACGACCACTTCGGCCTGGTCGCGGCGGTGTTTTTCGCCCTGATGGGAATAGACATAATTTTTCAATGGATGAGAGGACAACATGAACATCACCCAAGAACCTACCGTTCTAGCCTACGTCGCAGATCTTGAGGAGCTCCATTACTTGATCGTTGAAATGAAGGCTGAGTTGTCTGAACTGAAAACTCAACACGATGAGCATTTCAAAAAGCTCATCGGGGTCACCCCAGAAGTACCGACCCAGCCCGAGCTCCCCAAGGTGAATGCTGACGAAGCACTCGCACCCATCGACGATTACGTCCGGGGTCAACGACAGATTGCTAAGGACTTTCTCAAAGAATCTTTACAGGATGGGCCCGTCCCGCAAATCGAGATTACCGAAGCTGCTGCCAATGAAGATATTTCGGCGGCGACTTTACGTCGTGCCAAGAACGAACTCGGTGTTACAGCAATCAAATCTAGCTTCGAAGGCGGTTGGGAATGGGTCTTGCCACAGGCCCAAAAGACCAAGGTGAATGGTGCCGAGAAACCAAAGGCACATCACCAGGGCAAGCTGAACGCTCGTAAGAAGAAACCGGCGGCGGTTGAGGCGGCTATGGATTACTTCAAAAAGGAATTAGCTGACGGCCCGAAGAACGCCAAAAAATTCAGAGCCGAAGCTCATGCCAAACACCACTTTCGAGACGCCTTGAAGGAAGCCGAGCAGAAGCTTTTCGTTATCAGCTGCTGGATCGATGGTGAGATGCATTATTCGTTACCGGATGGACCCGCGATTCCAGACTCGAGTCCTAAAGCACACTTCCGAATGCCTGCACACGACCCACTTACCTACGAGGATTTGAAGAACGGCCTGTTCAGTTCGTTGTGCCACGCCTATCTGGTCGGACCAGAGAGGTCGAAGCTGGCGAGCAAATTCCGTGGGCCTGGGTACGTGGTGATCTATTCGCAATCCCTCGATCTATTCCGTGACGGCAAGTCGATCCGTGAGATTCGGAATCTGCAGCCGAATGCAGCTGGCGACCCTATTGGTTCTCAGGGCATGGTCAGGAGAGTTGTCAAAGCGATTCACCACTTCGGGACGCCACAGGAAAGGGCGTGGCTCTTCAAACCGAATCGGCGCGTTGATGGGTTGAATTCATGAATAGATATAACGTGCTTGCCAAGCCGTTCGAGTTCGTTCAAGACGGTCGCGACCTGAGAAGATTCCACGCACCTGGTGGTATTGCAGTCAGCGAATCGTGGATCAAGATGAAGGCCTTCCTGCATGGCTGGGGGCCAGTGGTGCGAATACCGCACCAGGTGTCAGGACGCTGGGGCAACCCGGAAGGATTGGAAAATGAGTGAAGAGAAAAAGTTTCTCAGCTATCAGGGTGTCATTCAGATGACATCCCTGAGAGAGACCACGATTCGAAGATTGATTGAGGCTGGAGACTTCCCTGCCCCGATCTCGCTTTCGCCGCGTCGAAGGGCGTTTCTGCAGAGCGAGGTCGAGACGTGGATGGAGGACAGGATCGCCGACGCTAGGCTGCAACAGCAGCCGGTGTGAATTTGCCCTCCGCGTAATCCGCGTACTTCTGCATCAGCTTGGCGCGTCGAGAAACGAGGTCTGAGCGAGCGTAAGCGGCCAAGACCTCATTCGTTTGAACGTGAGCCAGCTGCTGGTCAGCGGTCTCCGTTGTCTCAACGTTGTGCACCCTGACCCAATCCATGAAGCAACTTCTGAAACCATGAATGGTGATCGGACGACCGATCTCATCGGTGTAGCCAAGAGCCCCTAGCTGCTTTCTGATAGCGGCTTCGCTGACGTGACGAATCTTGCTGCCGTTGCCACTCGGGAAAACGTACTCATTGACCGGCGCTTCTTGAATCCGACGAGTGAGGATGTCCTTAGCCTGGTCCGGTAGCGGCACCTTGTGCTTGCCGATTGACAGGTTGGTCGTCGCCTTATTGATGGTCGCATTCCATAGCGATCCATCAAGATCCATGTGATCCCATTCAGCGGCTCGCACGTCGAGAGAGCGACAGCCTGTCAACACGACCAACTTGAGCGCATCATGGCTGGTCGTTGCCTGACCCATTTTCTCGGCCTTCTTTTGAGCCTCGCAGAGATCGGCCCAGAAGTTCGGCAAACGGTCGAATGGAAGAGCGGCCAAATGCTCAACTTTTCCAGTCCACTCCGGCAACACGTACTTGAGGATTTTGGTTCCAGCCGGATTGGCCTTGTCCGAAATCTTCTTTGCGATGGCAAAGTCGATGACATTGGAAATCTGAGATCGGCACCGATCAGCAGTCTCGTGTGATGTCATCCAGAGCGGTTCGATGATCTCCAGAATATCGTCCGTGGTGATTTGACTGATGATCTTGTGACCGATCACCGGGAAGATGAGACGCTCGAAACGAGAGACCCATTCTTTTTCGGTCTTCGTCGTCTTCTTCCACGACGGTCGTTTCACCTTGTCTAAAAACACGTTTGCCACATGCTTGAACGTGCTCTCGACTCGGACGTTGGACGCTTCGATCTTTGCCTTTCTTTCGGCACGCTGCTCGATCATGACCTCGGTCGGTGTGCGTTGGGTCTTCTCTACTGCGTCCGACAACTCGCGCACTTTTGATCGAGCTTCTTGCAGAGACATCTCTGGAAACATTCCCAGGGTGATCCACTTGCGCTTGCCGTCAATCTGTCGGCGCATACGCCAACTCTTATAAAGAGCCCCTTCTCGATAACCGCCGAATTGTACTTTGACGTATAACCCCGCATCGGCACGAAAATTCCCAGGACGATTTAGTTCTCGAACTTCCTTCGTATTTAGTTGTTTAGCCATCTTCCTCTCATTTTGCAGGTACCATTGCAGGTACCACTTGAACGAATAAAGAGGAGTATATAGAAGTCTATGGAACCTACAAGCCCCGTTTTATGCGGCCTCTAGGCTCCATATTCTCTGTCTGGCGTCCCCTAGGGGAGTCGAACCCGCCCGTCGTTACTGGGCTGTAGGCCGATGAAATGGTTTGCAGGTACCACTGCAGGTACCACATGAAAAAAGTTGATCATGCGGGAAAACCCCCAGGGGGTTATTCCGCATACATCTGACGCAAAATGTGGTACGGACAAAACCTAGGCGCAGTTATGCCGTATCAATGGAAGTGAAAGGGTGCTACTTCTTTTTGTTGGCGTGGATCGCTCGACCCTGCTTTGCAGCAGATTTCTTCGCCTTATAGACCTTGCCGCGTTTGCCCCATTTCCAGCCACCTCTGACCTTATTGACTGGCATCTTCTTCCTCAAGCATTGGCAGGGTTGTTGCGGCACCCACGGCGGGTAACTCAGGTCCCATCCTTCGGGCAGATTCTGTGTAGTCAATGCGCTTATCCAAACCGAGCATCGCTCCACGTTCTCGCCCTTCCCGAATACCTATTGGAAGCAACAACAACAGCTTGTCGATCTGTGGTCCGGCGAAGCTAAATGTCCTAATGGCGTTACCGATGAGTTCCTGCAAGATTCGTTGGTTCGCTACAGCCGTGTTTGATGTTTGTCGCTGCACGGTGGTCGCTCGATCTGCCACTCTCCCCAACTGTCGGATCATACCGACCTCGCTCCCGGTGAAGACTGAATTTAGCAACGCGCTATTCCGTTCAGCGAGATCGCTCATGGCATTGTTTAGCTTCACACCACTTATGATGGTTTCTCCTCGATGGACTCGCCTGCTTGTATCAACCATTCTTAGAAAGAGCTCTTGCTTGAGTTGGTTGAAATCGGACTCAGGCAATAACTCTTTCATCTTCCGAAGGTCGCGGGACAGGTTTCTCTTCGAGACAAATCCCATGTTCGATATGCCAAATAAGTAGTTGGCAGCATCTTCTGGTGCAACCTTAAATTCCATTGCATCTAATGATGTCCCTCGCCGAGGCTGGGTCAGGTTGTCGATCAGATCAGCCGATTCCCAACGCTGCTTAAATCCCCTCGCCTTACCGATTGCGTCACGCCATACGCTGATGGCGTCGTCCGATCCACGGAGCAACGCCTGACTCAGGGCATCGTCCATCTGTGTGTCGAAAGTCTTAATCGCGTTACCCAGAGCTTTACTTTCTGGCGTACCAAAGGCCGCTGAGTTGCTCGCCCTTTGTCGCCACTCAAATAGCTCTCGCACATCAACGCCGCCTGCATCAACTCTTTCAGCAAGATCGCGCAACTGCTTGACCATCGATGACGCCGATCCTGTCAAGATGTCGGGCGCAAAATCCTGACGCCATTGACGCTCAATCGTATCTGCCATTGTTGCGATGGCTGGTTTGGGATAGGACGCTGGCCCTTGAGATCTTGCCGCGTCATACGCTCTATCGACACCTTGTTTGGCAGCAACACGCTGACGTCCCAAAGATTGTTGAACTGCTTGAACGCCCTCGTTGCGCCTGACGGTCGGACCACTACCAGCAAGAACTTTCTGTACCGCTGTCAGGTTTTCTTCAAGGGCGTCCTGCGTGGCTCTTTCTGCCTCCACCATTCGACGCGCTACTGGCTCACCGTAGACACCTTTCGACAGGAGGTCTTCTCGGATCTGTTCGCCTCGACTACCGGTGACCTGGCCCCTAGTCATGGGAACGTTTGGACCAGGAAGTGTTTGTGCTTCTGCGAGAGCCAATGCTTCTCGTGGAGAAGACACCCGACCACCCAGGGCGTCTTGAATGACTCGCTCTCGAAATTCTTGTGTCTGCTGCTCCCAATTCACGCCAAGCTCATCAAACGTTCGACGTGCCTCGGCAGTTAGATTGCCACGGCGATCTACAATGGGCGTTCCTCTGGTGATCAACTGCCTCAGTCGGGGGATAGCAAGTTGGGCTGCTTCACCAGCAACGCCAAACAAAGCCTCCATGCCGCCTTCTATTCCAGCCCTTTGTACATTCACATCAAGAACCGACTCGACCGGTCCTTGTCCACTGAGAGCTCCTGTGGCGACATCGCTAACGGCACTTGCCCCGGCTCCAGAAATGCCTAATCGAGCCATGTTGCTTAGCGCTCCGACTCCAGCCGCTCCGACTTTTAGAGCCCGAGCAGCAGGCACCATCATTCCC
>Ga0114909_1001610_pt1 | contig 12169 bp, 12 predicted proteins | sample MalvireepMed_906_FD_87290 | JGI IMG/M metagenome (GOLD analysis project Ga0114909, IMG submission 87290) | Marine viral communities from the Global Malaspina Expedition - Malaspina viral metaG DeepMed_906 | ecosystem: Environmental > Aquatic > Marine > Oceanic | place: Mediterranean Sea...
GTTAAGGTACTGTAATTAAGGCTTATTGCCGGAATCCGAACCATTGAATGGCAAAGTTTTCATATTGTGAAATCAACAAATTTCAATTTAATTATGGTTTTCTGTTGCTTTTCGCTTTATATTAAAACCAGAACTTGACACGAGTGTCAAGAAATTGAATTGAAAGTTTAGCGATTAATCTAAGTAGTCATATTATGAAAAGAGAAAAACCAGAATCGAGAATCCAAGTGATCGACAGAGCAGCTTTATTACTTGATGCTATTTCACGTTATACCTTACCGGTAACGTTAAAAGCGTTGAGCGCTGACACGAATCTAGCACCTTCTACCGCTTTTCGAATATTGCACTCGCTCATTGATAATCACTTTGTTGATAGAGACAACACGGGTAAATATCACTTAAGCGGGCGGCTTATCCGTTTAACTAATTATCAATACAACAATGTTGATTTTCGTAAGCTGGCAGTACCATATATGGAAAAGTTGCGCGATAAGTTTGGTGAAACGATTAACCTTACTGCACGTGAAGGCGATGTTGTTATCTATGTAGAAAAAGCCATCCCAAACAGAATGATGCATGTTCAACAAATCATTGGTAGCCGCGCGCCACTGCATGTAACTGGCGTTGGAAAAATGATGTTGGGCATTGAAGGAAAAGAGGGTATTCAAGGATATGCTCAACGTACTAATTTACCTGCCTATACGCGTAAAACCTTTTCAACAATTGAGACACTAGAACAAGAGTGTCTACGCTGTGTCGACAAAGGTTTTGCCTATGATAACGAAGAGGCAGAAATAGGTGTAGGCTGTATTGGAGTACTCTTGTATGACAAATATGGTGAAGTCGTGGCTGGTTTATCTGTGTCTGCTCCAATTGAGCGACGCAAAGATGAATGGATTAAAGATTTAATAAAAACCGGAAAATCAATATCTCTTGAATTAGGTTACGTTAAAAGTCAGCACGCTACTAAAGGTTCTAAAATCAAAGAGTGAAAAATAAATGTTAACAATAAATAGACTAAATCAATCGGAAGCTAAAACCATTATTGATGGTGCTGTGATCAAAGCAAAAGAACTGGGTGTGCCTATGTGCATTTCTGTTGTTGATGAATCAGGTACTTTAATTGCTTTTGAGCGTATGGATGGTGGCAAGGTACACAGTGTTACTATCTCCCAAGATAAAGCATTTACTGCAGCATCAGCACGAAAGGGCACGCATGAATTCAATCAAGCCTGTATTCCAGGTCATGAAAATAATCTATTTGGTATTCATACCGCGTTAGGTGGACGAATGTGCATTGTTGGTGGTGGATTGCCCATTATATCTAATGGCAAAGTTGTTGGCGGTATTGGTGTTAGTTCAGGATCTCCAGAGCAAGATTTAGGCTGTGCTCAGGCTGGCGTTGATGCTTTTAGCCACACGCTTTTTCAATAATAATTTACAACGTAGGACATAGTTATGGAATTTAATGTATACCTTTCAGGTGAAATACACACTAATTGGCGAAAACAAATTATTCAAGGTTGCCAAGCAAATGGCTTAAACATTGTCTTTAGTTCGGCTAATACTAATCATGAAGCTAGCGATAGTGCTGGTGATATGCTTGGCGCAGAAAACCAACCTTTCTGGCGCGATCATAAATCAGCAAAAGTTAATGCTATCAGAACGAAAACACTAATTGCTCGTTGCGATATTGCGATTGTGCGATTTGGCGATAAATACAAACAGTGGAATGCTGCATTTGATGCGGGTTACTGTGCGGCACTTAATAAACCTTATATTACTTTGCACAGTGAAGAACTCGTGCATGCGTTAAAAGAAGTTGATGCTGCCTCTCATGCATGGGCGACAACACCAACGCAAGTGGTTGAAGCACTGAAGTATTTAGCTAGCAATTAGTTATTAAACGATTAACAGGCTTCATCTGACAGTTTATACGCAATATTACCGTTCATTTGAGTTGTTATGATAAAACCTGTTAATCATGCTTTTAGCCGTTTTCTGTGTAGCTATTTGTGCAGCTTTTCACAAATCATGCTGCAAAGACATCCTGTCACGGGTTTTATATTTGTCATCGGCCTTGCCGTTGGCTCTCCAGTAGTGCTACTCGGGGCAACAATTGCCATTTTTTCAAGTTTGCTGTTCACTAACGTTGCACAATATGATTCAGATAAAATTAATAGCGGCTTCTACGGTTTTAATGCTGCTCTTGTCGGCATGGCCATTTTCTCATTTTTACCTGTAAGCGTATTTACACTCATGTTAGTTATTTACATGGGGGCAATGTCCGCTTTCATTATGCACCTGGTGACACATGCCAATTTACTCAAATTCGTAAACCTTCCGGCCTTTACCGCACCATTTATTATCTCGACTTGGCTAACATTGTATTTGGTTGAGGTATTGCAAATGCAAACCATAACAAATACTAGCGCTATACTTCCTAACTTTGTCACATCCTATAATGACTTCACTGTGGTAATGCGTGGTATAGGCCAGATAATGTTCCAAGATTACTGGCTTTGTGGGCTTGTATTTATTGTCGGGTTATTTATCCATTCCTATAAGGCTGCTTTATGGGGGATTATGGGATCGCTAGCAGGGCTGATAATTGCACGATATTTGAATTTATCAGCAGAGTCGATACATATAGGGTTGTATGGTTTTAATGCTAGCTTAACTGCAATTGCATTAGCTGAGCGTTACCCTAACTGCAGTTTAGCAACTGTATTTGGAATTTTGATATCGGTATTGCTTACCCAGGCTTTTGAACAATTTTCCCTTGTCGGGTTAACCGCTCCCTTTGTGTTAAGTAGCTGGTTAATTATCGTTTTTATTCGCGTAAATTCAAAGAAAGCACTCTGCGAGAGGTTGTAACATATACGCTGAGTGCTTAACGTGTGAGAATAACGGCTATTACACGCTCACTGTTTTTAGTGAAATTATGCTTTAGCTAACTCGCTGTTTTAAATAGTTAAGTGCATCAAGCCGGGTATCAAAAACATGCTCTGTGGGTATTTTACCGAGTAAATTAAGCTTATGAAAATCATTGCGAACTCGCTCGCAAACACTTGATAATAATACCTCTCGTCCCTGATTTTGATAACTAACAATAATTTCTTCGATAGCGATAGTACTGGTAATGCCAACAAAGCGAGCATCAGTTAAATCAATTAACAAGGTTTTGTCTTGATCTACTTTTGAGACGCTTTGTTTTAAGCCTCTTGCGACACCAAACCCTATTGGTCCAGAGATATTGAGCATCAATACACTGTCATCCATTGATGTTAATAGCTGCTTTTCAGGCCCAGAAAGGTGCTCAGAATTTTCCGCCGTACATAGGTTAATGTTATCAAGTTGAATTTCAGATAAGCGTCGAATGGTCACTAAATTTGCCAGAAACACACCAATCAATACCGCAGTAACTAGATCAAAAGCGACAGACATGATCATGGTTGATACCATTAGTCCCACACTAAATAGCGGTACTTGATGAATACGTTTAAGAAAGTTCCAATCAATGATACTAATACCAACATGAGTCAGTATCGCTGCTAGCACAGCTACTGGAATATAAGCAGTGTACTCTCCAGCCCACAGCACAATAGCGAGAATGAAAAGGGCATGCAGAATGCCAGATAACGGCGTTGTGCCACCGGCTCTTAGATTGGTTACTGTGCGCATGGTAGCGCCACCACCGGGTAGGGCACCAAATAAACCAGCAACAAAGTTGCCAATACCTTGACCCACTAACTCTTGGTCTGAATCATGTAAGTCATTGCTTATACTATCGACCGTTAGAGAGGTCATTAATGAGTCTAACGTGCTTAATGTTGCTATCAATAATGCCGATTTAATCATTTCACTGGCTAAAGCACTTTCCCAAACAGGCATGTTAAATGAAGGAAGTTCACTGGAAATAGCACCAACAACAGGCAAATCCGCATTAGTGAATACAAAGAAGAAAGTTGCGCCAATAACTGCGACGATACTTGCAGGGACAACTCGACTATATTTTTGTGGCCATGAAAAAAGTACAAAAAGACACGCAAGTCCAAGCAGAGTATTCGTACTTGTAAAAGTGCTCATAGAAAAGGTTAAGTCAGGCAAGGCACTACCAAACAGCGGCTCTAATTGTGAAAGAATTATCAATATCCCGATACCAGAAGTAAAGCCTGAAATAACTGGGTACGAAACCAAAATAAAATATTTACCTAACTTAAAAAAACCAAAAAGCATTTGGAATAACCCTGCCAGACTCACTACGGTAAATGCCGCGGCAACACCGTTGTCAGGAACTTGTGCAACAAAGCTTGTTAGAATTGCTACCATCGCTACCGTTAGTCCAGTATTTGGTCCTGATATTTGTTGGTTTGTACCACCAAACAATGAGGCGAATAAGCCTGTAATAATGGCACAGTAAATACCTGCGCTAGCACCTGCACCCGAGGTGACACCGAAGGCTAAAGCAAAAGGTAAAGCAACAATTGTTGATGTTAGTGCACCAAAAATGTCGCCCTTTATGGTCTGTCTATTAAAGTGTGATAAAGAAAGCATGGCTACCTAATATAAAAATGTTGGTTTGTTGGTGTTCATTGTCGTGTAAACACCAGAAATACAACGCACCTCAATCGAAATGCAACAACGAGTGCTATACCTAGATCTAAAACTAGTATTGAAACAATAGCATAAAAATCTATTTCTTGACACTGTTGACAAGTTTTCTTGTTTAAGTATAGGATTGAAGTGCTGATAATAAAAATAACAGATAAAATATACAGACGGATATTATAAAAAATAAAAATACCCTAGCGGTTATACTTAGACCTTTAAGGTATTTCTAATTAGCTATCCTAAGTTGAGTTTAGGTGCTGTTTTGCATTGTGAAATATTACTATTTTATTTCTCAGTGTACGCTTTAATGTTCTTTAAAGTTGCAGAGCACAGCGTATGTGGCAAAGGTAACGATGGTTTCACTATGTGGAATGGGTTAAATGCTTTACTTATTAACTTTGACTTTTATTTGTGTTTTATTAACTTAGCTTATACACATGAACTCTCGTTTTAAGGGTTCTGAGTATATTTAGAAAAAGGGTCCAACACAGCCTCTTTCTTAAAATCAGCAAACGCTGCACTTGCCATTTTATCGGTAGTTCAGCAATTAACAGGTCATACTTTAAAAATATAAAAATAAATGGCCTTAATATTCAACCAACGAGAGAACTGTAGTTATGGAACAGGTTAGTAAAAGTTACGAAAACCAAGAGAATAAGGTCGGTCTTTTAGAACGGCTCTTTAAACTTTCTGAGCATAATACCTCGATTAAAACTGAACTCATGGCGGGCCTTACCACGTTCGTCACCATGTCGTATATTATGTTTTTAAATCCTATCATCATGTCTAAAACCGGCATGCCATTTGATGGCTTATTTTTAGCCACTTGTCTTGGCGCTGCTATTGCAACAATTTTAATGGGTATGTATGCCAATTGGCCTGTAGGTTTGGCTCCAGGCATGGGATTGAATGCTTTTTTTACCTTTTCCGTCGTCGGCTCAATGGGCTACAGTTGGCAAATAGCATTAGGCGCGGTATTCCTTTCGGGGGTTCTGTTTGTCTTAATGAGTGTTACTCGGCTGAGGGAGTGGATGCTTGACAGTATTCCGATGAGCTTGCGGCTTGCAATGACAGCCGGGGTTGGTCTCTTCTTAGGTTTTATTGGCCTACGCTTTACAGGTATTATTGTTGCAAACCCTGATAATGTAGTAGCTCTAGCAGATCTTACCCATTTTGGTTTTGGTAAATTCGGTCCTGAAGCACCCGCATTAGGCTTCTTGAGTTTCTTACTTATCGCTATTCTTAGTTACCGTAAAGTCTTTGGTGCGGTATTGATTGGTATTGCGGCGACAACTTTCATTGCTTTTGCAATGACTTGGGTATTACCGGTTGACTTCTTTGTTGTCTCTGAAGCAGCAAAATCTTTTGCTCCGTCCTCGGGTTTTGTTGCTTATAAAGGCTTGTTAGCTATACCTGAGTTCTCTGCACTTGAACCCATTTTATGGAAAGCTGATATCGTCGGCGCTTTTGAAGTAGCCTTAATCCCTGTTATTGTAACTTTCTTATTTGTTAATATTTTTGATACTGCAGGTACCTTAATGGGCGTTGCTGAACGTGCTAACTTGCAAGATAAAAATGGTAGAATTCAAGGTTTAAGCAAGTCATTAAAAGCTGATTCTATCTCATCTGTTATTGGTACCGGTTTTGGTTGTCCTCCGGTGACTTCTTATGTTGAATCTGCTGCTGGTGTTGCTGCTGGTGGTCGTACAGGTTTAACTGCGGTAACTATTGGTTTATTGTTTGCTGTCGGCATGTTCTTTTTACCGCTTGCGCAAATGCTTCCTCCTTTCGCTGTTGACGGTGCATTAATTTATGTCGCTATGTTGATGATGAGCTCACTTAAAGGCTTAGACTGGGATGACTTGACCGAATACGCCCCAGCAGTTTGTACCACGGTAATGATGGCGTTTACTTTCTCAATCGCGAACGGTATCGCTTTTGGTTTTATCACTTACACTGTATTAAAAGTTGGCGCTGGTAAATCGGCACAAGTATCTAACGGTGTTTGGGCACTTACCGCCTTATTTATTGCTAAGTTCATCTTCTTAACTTAGTTATAGGATGAAGCAAGCCGGCAGCCTTAAAGGTTGTTGAGCAGTATAATTTACAAACTCTTCATAGAGTCAGCCTAGCTGAATTATGAGGAGTTTTTTTATGCTCAAAATACTTCAATGATTAATAAAGTTTGTTTTAACTAAAATTTAAAACCCTTGCAATCTCTATTACGCAACTCACCTTGAAAAATATTTTTAGATTAAAAGGTGGGACATAAAAAATACCTATCGGTACTTATTAATAATGGCGAGCTAAGGTGTTGATTTTTTTGTTCTTCGTCTATATTCTGCTAAATCTACTTACATTTTTTTGAACAATGTTCAAAAAAATTAACACCCGCCAAGGAACGAATACCTTAAAAGGAGAGCTTCATTAAGTATTTTATATTTGCACTAATTATTACACTGTCTGGTTGCGCAGCCAATCCTGAACCTGATACTAACGTTATAACTAAAACAAAGTTAGTTACTTTACAAAAAGAATATACCCCGCAGTTGTGGTCTCATCATAAAAGTTTAAAGGAGACTCCTGCTTTATGTGCGGAAAAGGCCGTTAGCATTTTAGATTCTCTTGGTTTCAAGTCCATTGTAAGAAATGGCAATTATGTTTACGGTAATTTCAGTAATAATCGAGCGGTTATTAAATGTATTGCTGTTAACAAGCAAACATTGGTATATACAGCTGTTGCTGGGGCTGATGTCAAGTTAGTCGAAAAGCTTAGGAATGAAATATCATGGAAGCTTTGATTGAATGCTAACAAGATAACTTAATGCCAGCAGGGTACATCTGTCTTAGTTATCTTTACAACGCGTTAACTAATCATTGATTCTACTGTTATGGGTTGTTAGCGGTTTTTATTACTAAGGGAAATTTATGAGTAGCTGTTCGGAATTCGCCATATTTAAAGTATCGAAAGAAAACATTGCTAGGGTGATAGAGTTGAGTTTATCACTTATCAATGAAATGAATTCAGACGAAATTGTGGTGAGCTCTCATGAAATCTTACAAAAGACGGATAACGAAGAAGAGCTATGTTGGCACTTAACATGGGTTAGTCAAGAGGCCGCTCAATTAACAACTGAAAAATGGCCATACTTTCCAAGTACCAAAGAGTTAGAGTCTCTGGTTGGGGAAAAAGTTTACTACGGCCACTTTATCGATGTAGCTTAGGCTCAACAACATTTGAGCAAGAAAATATTGTTGCTATGCTCATACAATTACATTTAATCCATTGGAAACATTATGAAAAAATTTAGTTTGTTAAGCTTGTTTAGCTTTATATTATTAATTTCAACATCAGCGTTTTCCCAAACTAATGAACAAGCGCTTGAAGTTATTATTAAAGATTTTGAGACTGCGATAGCTAATAAAGATAAAGAAAAATTCTTAAGCCTTTTTGTTGAACAACCAGTTTCTTGGGTTGGTGTATATACAAAACGTGATTATGAGAATGAATTGAAATGGGCAAAGTCAGAGGAAGGAAAAAAACTCAAACGCCAGATAGGTGATAAGTTTAGAGAGCCAGCTAAGTTTAGGCATAGTACACCTGAAATTTTCATAGAAAGTATCACTGACAATACCAAACATCCTAGAGAAGAGATTACTAACGTAAAAATTTTAACAAATGGAGAAGTGGCTACCGTCTATTTTGATTATATATTTTTTGATGATGATAAAAGAATAAACTCAGGCAAAGAGAACTGGCAGCTGATTAACACAGGCAAAGGTTGGAAGATTAATGCGGTTAATTTCTCAATATCTAGGGGATGAACTAGTCGCTATACTGGCTTTGCAAACTAAGACAGCGCCTTAGAACTCTGATAATAATCGACAGTATATGAACTGACACTAGGGCATTAGTTGTTATGGGTGACTATCAACATAGGCATTCATAATTCTCAGCTATAATAAAGGCTTTAGCTGAATGATTACTTGTTACGTTTTAGCTGACTTTTGCTTGTTATGATCTTCAAAAACGTGAATACTTAAAGTTGACTTTGCAAAATAGCTGCTAGCAGCTTTAATTAAGGATGCATGTCTGTTCATTTTTTGTCTGTATAAATTACTTTCAATTGAATGAATAGATAGTCTTTCGTCAGGGAAGTCCATATTATTCAATAGGCAATTTATGTTTACTGAGAATCCAGAAGAATTTTTAAATAACTCATCAATAGGTATTCATGCGGTATCCCCTGAGGGCATCATTGTTTACGCTAATGAGTGTGAACTGGAAGTGTTAGGTTATTCAAAAGACGAATATATAGGGCATCATGTTTCAGAATTTCAAGTAGACAAAAGCTGTTTGGATGACATGATGGATCGTCTAGGGCGCTTCGATAAGCTTAAGAATTATCCTGCTAGGGTTCAAGGCAAAGATGGACTCAAGTACATTATCTACAACTCGAGTGTTTATGAAGAAAAAGGAAAGTTTAAACATACCCGTTGTTACGGAACAGAAGTTATGGAACCCATTTACGAGGTAATGTTAAAGCATTTTAGTTTCTAACTATATTTCTTAGCAATCAGACGGTTTCGCTAACTACGGTTAGCGCCTATTATGTAATTCACTCTGAACATAAAAAAGCCTAAACAGCTACCGCGGTTTAGGCTTTTGATTAATGCGCGAGCATTTAATATGTTATCTAAGTTTCATCTTCTAACGGAACAACTTTGCCAATGTAGGGTAAATGGCGATATTTTTGTGCATAGTCGATACCTACACCAACGACGAATTCATCTGGTATTTCAAAACCTATCCATTTAACCGCTACTTCTTGCTCACGGCGTGTAGGTTTGTCTAACAAAGTACAAATTTGGATAGAGTTTGGTGCGCGCAGATTTAAAATTTGCAGTACTTTACTTAGTGTATTGCCAGTATCAATGATATCTTCTACTAGCAATACATCTTTACCTTCAATGTTATCATCTAAATCCTTAAGGATATGTACATCTCGTGAGCTCTCCATGTTATTGCCGTAGCTTGAGGCTGTCATAAAATCAACACTGTGGTTAACATTGATTGCCCTAGCTAAATCGGCCATAAAGATGAATGAACCACGCAATAACCCGACCATAACTAAATTATCACTATCTTGATAATGTTCGCTGATTTGCAGGCCTAATTGTGCGACTCTTTCTTGGATTTCTTGCTCTGAGATCATTACCTCAATTTTGTGCTTCATAATAACATCTCTTTTAATTTCACATTGTGGAATTGTTTTCCATTAATTTTGCCAAGAAAACTGGTGAATAAAATAAACTTATTGGTTTAGTGCATCTTCAAGTGCAGTTAAACACAAGGCTACATTTTCACTTCTAGCCGCATAACCCATAATACCTATTCGCCAAGCTTTTCCGGCGAAATCGCCTAAACCGGCACCAATTTCAAGGTTATAGTGGTTAAGTAAGTAGTCTCTTACTTTAGCATCATCAGCACCTTCAGGGATATAGATAGCGTTTAACTGAGGTAATCGCTCTTCTTTAGGCACGATAAATTCGATACCTAGCTTTTCAAGACCTTTGGCTAGGGCTTCATGCTGTGCTGTATGCCTTGCCCAGCGGTTTTCGATACCTTCATCATGCAATTGTACTAGTGATTCATGTAAGCCATATAATGAGTTCACAGGAGCTGTGTGGTGATAGCTACGTTTTCCTTCACCTGACCAATAACTCATCACTAGCGATTGATCTAAAAACCAGCTTTGTACCACTGATTTACGGTTTTTGATGACATTAACGGCTTTCTCACTAAAGGACAGTGGTGATAAGCCAGGTACACAAGATAAACATTTTTGTGAACCAGAATAGATGGCGTCAATACCCCAATCATCGACTTTCAGCTCAATACCACCAAGCGATGTAACAGCATCTACAATAGAAAGGCAGTCGTGTTGCTGTGCAAGAGCACATAGTGCTTTAGCGTCCGATACAGCACCGGTAGAGGTTTCTGCGTGTACAAATGCCACGAACTTAGCTTCTGGGTTAGCAATTAGCGCTTTTTCAACCTTGTCGACTTCTACTGCTCGGCCCCAAGGAGAATCAACAACAATCGCTTCTGCACCTATTCGGGTGACATTTTGAATCATACGGTCGCCAAATACGCCGTTACGACAGACAATAACTTTATCTCCCGCTTCAACTAAATTTACAAAACAAGCTTCCATCCCAGCTGAACCAGGGGCTGAAAGTGCAATGGTAAATTCATTTTCTGTTTGAAAAGCATATTGAAGTAATGCTTTTACTTCATCCATCATGCCGACAAATAACGGATCTAAATGACCAATTACAGGTCTAGATAATGAAGATAAAACTTCAGGACTAATGTCTGAAGGGCCAGGGCCCATTAGGATTCTTCTTGGTGGGTTGAATGATTTATAGCTCATGTTTTTATGCCTTACTTGATGGAATATTAATTTGTTATATATTTGATAGCAAAACCTGTCACAAGTGTCAAGTTTTTGGGTGTTTGAATTTTATCATAGTAAGAGTATAAATAATTTTTTGAAAAATAATTAAGTTGACATGTCTGTCAGGATTTGTAATTTTAAATTGGGGTCTGACTTAGCGCAAGCAGGATCTACTGTTTTGGTTTAAGCTAATTCTGTACTGCAAAAAAATAGTTGAGTTAATAGAATGACGAATAATTATAAATGACCAACATAATACATAAGAAGCAACGAGAAATTAAATAAGGGAAAAAGATGAAATTAAAACAAATGTTAAAGTCGGTTGCCGTAGCTAGCGTTGCGACAACAGCATTAATGAGTAGCTCTGCTTTTGCAGAAATTTGGGGAAATACAGAGGTACATCTACAGGCCCTTGGTGAGTTAGAGCGACAAGGAACTGGTGGAACTGCAGATACCACTATTATTACTTTTCAACACGCAGGTGGTTGGGAATATGGCGATAACTTTTTCTTCGTAGATTACTCACGTTATAGCGTTAATAATGATGCTAATTTTCCAGTCTCAGACAGTAGTGAGTTTTATGGTGAGTGGTATTCAAATTTTAGCCTGAGTGCAATTTCAGGTAATAACATCGCTTTTGGCCCAGTGAAAGATATCGGTGTTGTTGCTGGTTTTAACTTTGCGCCTGAGGTAGATAGTGCTTGGGTACTTCCTGGTGTTAGATTTTCATTAGATTTACCTGGCTTTGCCTTTGCTCAAATTGATGTCACTGGTTACATTCATCAGGGCGGTGGTAGTGCAACTTCTCCAGTGTTTACTGTTGTTGATGAAGATTCAAGTTTTATGGTTGACTTTGCTTGGGCTTACCCTTTCAAACTTGGCTCGACAAGTTGGACCATTGAAGGTCACCTAGAGTACATTGATGGCCGTAGTCAAACTAATAACTTTGGCACAACTGAGCTTGAGTCTTGGATTTTATTTCAACCGCAAGTGCGTTTGGATATAGGTGAAGTACTTGGTCATAAAGCTGGCAGAACATTCGTGGGCATTGAATACCAATACAGGAAAAATAAGTTAGGTGAAAAAGGCACTGA
>Ga0114909_1001620_pt1 | contig 12107 bp, 17 predicted proteins | sample MalvireepMed_906_FD_87290 | JGI IMG/M metagenome (GOLD analysis project Ga0114909, IMG submission 87290) | Marine viral communities from the Global Malaspina Expedition - Malaspina viral metaG DeepMed_906 | ecosystem: Environmental > Aquatic > Marine > Oceanic | place: Mediterranean Sea...
CCTCCCTCGACGGGTATTTCAGTGAGGGCAAGGTGAAGTAAGCATGTCAACGACAACCCTGGCAGTGCTTCGACAGCGCCTCAGTGAGACGATAGGCGACTACATCACAGGCACGGCGACGGGCGGTGGAGTTGACACCGTTGTGGACACCAGCCTCGCCAAGCAGCCAATGGCAAACGAGGACGACGCCTTCGTCGGGTGGTGGGTGCTGATCCTCAATGACGCTTCTGGCGGGAGTGCCACGGGCGATATCAGGCTCATCACCGACTCCGATGCGTCCTCCACGAACGTCACGGTGACGCAGGAGTTCAGTGCAGCCATCGCAGTGAACGATACATACGAGCTTCACCGCTACCACCCAACGGAGAAACTAGCAGCGATCAACAGGGCCGCTAGAAAGGCATACCCGGAGCTGCACCTGCCGCTGATCAACGAGACGCTCCTGAGTGACAACCTCGTCCAGAACAGCGGGATGGAGACAGACCCGCTCCCTGGCAGCGGCTGGACTCACACCGTTTCTACGTGGTCGCAGGCATCGACCGCTACAGGGGATGCAGTCTGGCACGGCACGTACTCAGCGAAAGGGGTTGGCGGTGGCGCTGCGGCCCAGATGGAGCAGAACATCTACGACACGCGGCTGGCGATCCACGAGATCGTGGGGAAGACCATCCACATCACCGCCAGGATATGGGCCACCGATGCAGCCTCGGCTAGGATACGGGTGAGCTTCGATGGGTCCACGTATACGGATAGCTCCTACCACAGCGGTGGTGGGGAGTGGGAAGGCCCAGGGACGATCTACATCGACACGGCCATCCCCAACGACCCGACAGAGATATCCATATGGTGCGAGGTGGCCGCAGGCAAGACGGCCTTCTTCGACCAGGTGCAGGCGTCGATAGATTCAGTCTACCGCTACACCGTCCCAACCGCGTTTGCCGAGCCGCCCTCGCAGGTAGAAATCCAGGTGGACGAGAACAGGCCCACGGGGCCTTTCGTCCCGGTGACCGGGGCGTACTTCGAGCGCAATGGGGCGAGTACATACCTCCGAGTCGATGAGCCTCTGCCACGCGGGCGGGTCATCAGGTTGGAGGGGAAGGGTTACCTATCGAGCGTGTCCGCTGATACGGACACGATGGAAGTCAGCGGTGCCCAGGCTGACCTCATTGCCGAACTCGCTGCGGCAGAGCTATTTTCTGCGCTGGCAGACAGCGCTAGTAGTGAGGGTGGGGAGTACTTCCAGGCCCTCGCTATCAAGCACCAGCAGATGGCTAACGGGCTGAGGGCGACGGCTGGGGTACGGATTCTCAGAGGGGCACGGCTCAGATACAGATTTGTGAGGTAGTGTATGCCCACCGCCGGAGTAACGCACCACATCACGATTGAGGACTCCTCGTCGGGAAGCCCGAAGGTCGGGTTGATGTACCCGAAGCAGAAACGCGGGACGGGGTTTCGGGTCACCGACTTCAGAACGATTGCGCCCAGAATCTTGTCTGACGTGGAGCTGACTCACGCTACGCTGGACCCGCTGGTCGAGAACGTCTTCCACCAGGATGACTGGCGTGGCGGCTTGGGCGGCGTCCTCCACCGCGACAACCCGCAAGAGCTGGCGTTCGCCTATAGCATTGACTCAGCCGACCCGCACTCGCTGAAGCTAGCTGGGGGCCGCGTCACGACAACTATCGGAAGCGGCAGCACCGTCACGAATCGGCTCCCCATCGGGTCTGGCTTTGCGGTGGTCGGCTCCGAGGTCTGGTCGTTCCAGGGCCACGAGGTTTGGCTCTGGAACTACACCGACGAGGACTGGGACGAGGGCACGACCCCGGTTGCTGTGGCGGCGAGTTCTACCATAGTCCCGAAGCTGTACAGGAACGGCGTTGTCTTCGGCTCGAACGTGTTCGTGCCTGGGTGGTCGCAACAACCAGCGGCCACCGATAAGTTCCGCCCGTCTGCCTATATCTACAAGGCCGACTCCGACGCTGACTGGATACTGTCCACGTTTACGGACGGGTCCGCCCAGTTCAGGTATTTCGCCGTGACCTACGAGTCCGACGGCACCGAGCGATTGTGGGGTGGGTACACGCTTTCGGTCACAGACACGGGGGGTAACACCGCTACCACCGCGTCCGATAGCGCTACCACCTTTGACGTGGAGAGCGGGGCCAACGCGAACATCGTGCCCGACTCCGACGCTACAGGGGACGTGGACAAGAGCGTTATCCGCGTTGACGACGAGTGGATGATCGTGACGGGGGAGAGCGGCACCACCCTCACGGTAAGCCGGGGATATCTGGGCACCACCGCAGCGGCCCATAGCAGCGGCGATGATGTCTACTACGGTATTTTCCAGCCGCACCAGGTTCGATCAAGCACAGACCCAACGAACTCCGGGTCTTGGGCCTCTGCCGTAAGCATCGGGGACATATCGTCCCCCATCACGGCGTTGATAGGCGTTGGCCCAGCGCTGTACGTCTTCAAAACCGATGGGATTTACGTCTATCACCGCGAGGCAGGCGTCACTGAGAAGATATTCGATGCAACGGGCTTTGCCCACCCAGACAATTTCAAGGGCGCAGCGATGTGGCAAGGCCACATGCTTGTCCCCATGCCTGGCGCGCTCTACGAGTTGGTAGACAACCAGCTCATCGACATCAGCGCGAACCTCCGAGAGATGTTCCACTGGGTCCATGCGACCACCGTCCCTCCATTCCTCAGAGTGCTGGCTATCACGGGCGATGCCAAGTTTATCTTCATGCTCGTGGCACGGACAACGACCAGCCAGTACTTGGTGCGCGGCCTATTCATAGACGGGCAGTGGCGGTGGCACCAGCTTCAGTCTGTAAGTGCGGGCACGATGTTTGTGCCCAGCGATTACGCCTCGATCTTCGCAGAGGGCACGCCGTCAGGGGACAAACGCCATCATCGGGTCTGGGTCGGGGGCAAGCAGAGCGGGTCCGAAGTGCTGCCCATGTTTTTCCCCATAGACTCCGACGACGAGGAGTGGCTCTACGAATACTCTGGCACAGGGGGGACTCCCGCCGCTTACACTACGTGGTTCGACGCCAACTTACCGAAGGTGCCCAAGCACTTCAAGTCCCTGACGGTCCACGGCGACACGTTGTCCAGTGATTACTACGTCGATATAGCGTACACGCTGGACGACGGCACAGGGGACTGGATCACGGGAAACCAAAGCCTGAGCGATATTAAGGCAACCGGGACGACCCTGGTTTTTGAGCAAGAGGTCGTCTCGACCAGGCTTCGGCTGACGTTCTATTTTCGGAAGGATGGGGGGGCTGCGACCACAGGGTCAGCCGAGGTGACCTCGTTCACGCTGACTTCCCAGCTACGGCCAGAGCCAGTCAAGGCGTTCCAGGTGCAGGCGTACATCGCCGAGGGGCAGCGCTTGCTCAACGGGGCGCAGAACGGGACGCCACGCGCCGACCTGAAGCAGCTATCCACATGGAATGCCCAGGGGGCCGAGGTGCTTCTGCGGACGGGTCGGACGCAAGGAGGCTCGTGGTGGGACTCGAAGGGGGCAGGAAGGGGGGACTACTACTGTGTGTTCCTCCCTGGGACACTCCAACTGACTGAGGTGATAAAGCGCCGGCATGGGAAGCCAGAATTTATAGCCAGCTTCACCCTGATCCAGGCGCAGGAAGGCCCCTAGTGGCAGAGCCAGTCAAGGTAAACACGCAGGGTTCGCCGGGCCTGTCCCCGGTCATCCCGAGCACAAAGCCCGTGGCAAAGCCCGTGGCTTATGGGCAGACCGCCGTCAACGGGGTCTTCCAGATGTCCGACGCGTTGCGGATCAGCCGCAAGCAGGACAGGGTCCGCTGGTATCGCGTGGCGTCAGGGTCAGCCGATGTCCCCGTGCCAGACCAAGGGTTCCAACGGGCCGTGATCATCGCGGTCACCAACACCGGCTCGACTCGGACGGTCACCATCCCGACAGAGGATATCTCGCGAGAGGGAGCGATCTTCATCATCAAGGATGAGTCTGGTGGGGCTAATTCAAACAACATCACCGTAGCCACGGAGGCGAGCGAGACCATTGACGGGGCGAGTTCCGTGGCCATCACGGCGGACCACGGGGTCGTCAGGCTGTACAGTAACGGTACACACCTGTTCACCTGGTGAGGGGTTATGCCAACGAAGATAAGAAAGACCAAGACTGGATATAGGGTCTCAACGCCGGGTGGCGTGAAGGCCAAGGGGACGACGAAGGAGAAGGCGAAGGCCCAGGCTAGGTTGCTGGCAGGGGTTGAGCGCGGGTGGAAGCCCACGGGGAAAAAGCGATCATGAGGTTTGGCCCGAAGCTCGGCTCCGTCGTCATGCGCTGGTGTGCCTGCATGGACGGATACGTGTGGGCCATACGCATCGGCCCGATGAGTGAATCACAATGCCCACGTTGCAAACAAGTGGCGAGGTAGGAGGAGCTATGCCAACAGTTGCGGGACGCAAATACCCATACACCCCAGCGGGAATAGCGGCGGCGAAGAAAGCAGCGAAGAAGGCGAAGGCAGCGCCGATGCCACCGCCAGCCCCGACCAAACGGCGTGCCAGGAGGTAGTGTCGTGAAATTGGGATTATAGAGCTGAGTATCTACCGCTCTAAGGAGCGTTCCGATTGGACTGTCAACGAGCTTAAGACAAAGCTCTCTTACCAGGCCGATATCATAGCCTCGCTCAAAATGGACCTCCAAGCAGCGAGACGAGAAGCCAACCTAGCCCGTCGCCAAAGGTGCCAAGATGAAGTTCCTGCTGAAATTCCTCCCCGCTGAAACGAGGACAATGATCAAGCTTGCCCAGCGGATCACAGGCTCCCTCGACACCGCCGAGGAAAGGAAGGCCGCAATCGCCTACGGCGTGGCTATGCTGGCTGACGGACGGGTGACTGTGGGGGAGTGGGCTAAATTCGGCTCTCTGCTCGGCATCCTCCGGGGCAAACACTAGCCCCACAGGCACGGAGACCTTCATAGCGGCCCGTAGACGCCGCTTCCCACCCTCATGCGATGTCTACGCCACCCCGCCCCCAAACAGGGGCCTCTACAGATCGGGTCTCGGTCATCCATCCATGCCCGCGCAACGATTGCGTTGTTCTAGACACCAAACCAAGCCCGCCTGGCGCCCATTGCTATAAACTTCTTCTGTTCTTTTTCCTGGCTACGCCTAAAAACTCGTGACATATCTAACATCGGATTGCCTTGATGTCGTTCGCAGAACAGAGACACCATCGCCCGCATGTCTGGCCCTGAGCCTGGAATTGGGACTGGCCCCCCCGCTGTGTGGCTGAGGAATATCAGATTGGATTGTCCGAGAAAAATGGGACTGTTGGGTTTCAACTCTGCCCCACACCGTTTCCGCCGTGCTTTGTACGCACAGCACCCCCCCGCCCGGATAATGTCAAACATGCGGGCTAGCCCTAACTCCCCGCTCACTCTCGTGAGTCGCCCCCAATTCTCGTCGTAGATAACCGCAACTTCTTCCGTCATCCTACCTCCGACTTTATGATCGTATTGATCGGGTCTCGGTCACTCCCTCGTCATGTCCATGTCCCAAGCAACAATTTCGTTGCGAGACATCTTCGGGCGCCAGCGCCAAAGGTTGCGGCGGGCGACACTTCGGTCATGGGTGCCGCAGACCATTTGGCCCCAGTGCGTTCCATCGGCAGCGAGCCCGGTGATGAAAAACTTCGTTGCCCGCCCGCACCGCCCGCCAAACTGCGACGGCTGGTTACACGTCCGATTGTCTAGGATCAGTTCCATCTCTTTCCTCCACCAGAATGATCGTATTGTCCTTCTCGCCGATTTCGTACCGCAGTGTGTAGCTGACGTGCATGGCCGAGTCGTCGGCGATCAGGCCCACCTCGACCAATCCGTCGATGGTCGCCTTGGACGCCGCCAGAAGGTTGTCCATGTCCCTACGACGGCGGGTATGCGATACCCAGGTGAACGTGATGTGGGCACGGGAGATTGGGCAGCGAGGTCGGCCCTGCTCCAAGACTAGGTAAATGGCCTCGTCCTTGGCCGCTCGTCGTGCCCGGTAAAGCTCGCCCCAGTGCATCCGTTTGTTGGGACTCAGGTCGGCGTCAGGCAGGTGCCCCAGTTCAATGGTTATCATGTGAGCCTCATCGGTAGCGTGATGCATTCCAGCCGACGCCGTGCCAGGGCGAGGTAGTCTGGGCTGAGATCAGTCCCCACGCTATGCCGCCCTAGCCGCTGCGCTACGGCCAGCGTTGTTCCTGCCCCTGCGAATGGGTCTAGGACGGTAGCAGGGACGGTGTTGGCATTGCAGTCGCAGGTGGGGTTCCAGCCAATAGTGGCAATGGGAACGATGTGCTTGAGAGTGCTTCCTGTCTCCAATCCAGCAGGGCGCATACCGCCAATAGAGTCATCGTACTGCGCCGCTCCCTGTTTACTCCATGCGTTCAGAACTGGCTCGCCTTTCTCCACTATCCGTTCCCACGGCTTACCGCATTTGGCACATACTCCCCTCTCTGATGTTCCTGCTAGGATGCACGGCTCCACGAGTGCTTCGGGGAACGTGGCGAAGTGGGCTTCTGGATATGGTTGCGTGGCGATCTCCCAGACGGAGCGTTTGTTGCGGCCTTCTTCGCCATCGTGCGCCCCTGTCAGTCCACTGTGCGGGGCAAGCCCTGTCAGCCCACTATGGGTCTTGTTGTTCGACCTATCCCTTGCGCCCCAATCTTGTGCAGGTTCCCTTATCGCATCAGCGTCGTAGTAGTATCTCGGACTCTTGGTCAGCAGGAACACGTACTCATGGGCCTTGGTGGGCCTGTCTGTCACGCTCTCTGGCATGGGGTTGGGCTTGCTCCATATGATGTCAGACCGGAGATACCAACCATCTGCCTGTAGCGCAAAGGCTACACGCCAAGGGATGCCAACAAGGTCTTTGGGTTTAAGGCCATGTATCAAACGCTGGCTCATTTCATAACGGGAGCCAGCGTTTGATAATTGCTTAACACTAGGCCCACCAGAACCTTTCGTATCAGACGCATAACTATCCCCAAGGTTCAGCCAGAGCGTCCCTGTGGGCTTCAGCACACGCCAGACCTCTCTGAACACCTCGACCATGTTGGCACAGTATTCCTCTGGGGTTGGTTCTAGGCCGATCCCACCATCTGCTCGTATTGCGCCACATTTGCCGCATAGACCTCGATACGGTTCGTGAAGGCTACCTTGCTTATCTTTTTGGAATTGTTTCCCATACCATCGTTCATTGAAACCAGCCCGAGTCCTATGCGCTGGGTCCTTGTGGTCACAATCTTCATTACCGCCTTCCCATTCATCTATCCCATAGTCCCGCAGCCCCCAGTACGGGGGGCTGGTGACCACACAGTCCACGCTCTCGTCTGCCAGCGGTAGTGACCGTGCATCCGCCTGGTGTAGCTGGGCAAAGCCGTTGTCCCAATAAGGGTTGGTCATGTGATCCTCATCTACGGGGATGAGCGTCCCAGCCGTCCCAAGCGTCCCAACGGGCGTGCCTAGATAGGCATTTTGGGACGGCTGGGACGGATAATTCAGATGACTCTGTACGCGATACTCATGTGATCCTTGTCTACGGGGATGGCTGAGATGATGAATCAGCCATCGCTGCTTGTTTACGCTTGCTACGGTAATACCCCGCGCGACGCTGACAAAGGCTTTGTCCTTCCATCCCATCCGTTCTCGGGCAGTAGCGAACCGTTGGACCCCCGTATTGCTTGGGGGCCGGGAAAGACCGGCCACAGTGAAGGCAGGCTTGCATCTGCGGGCGCACCGATGGGACGGTCTCGTATAGCAGTCGCTTCTGGCATCGGGGGCATTGCCGGGGCCGGGCCGTCGAAGGGGTACGCGGCACCCAGGTATGGCCACATGCAGCGCAGGCCAGCCGCGGCAAGACGATCTCATCCGTTGGTATCGCTGGCATGATTGCCTCCTCCTTGTATATTATATACCATGAGTGTAGGATATTCCCACGCTAGCGTCAAGGAGGGAACAAATGGACAATGATGCGGCATATTGTGCAGCGATGGAGGAGCGGTTCTCCAGGGCTGTTGGAGCCGGTGAGATGTCAGCCGCCGAGGCCCGCCGGCGGGTAGGGGGGATGCGCGGGCTTGACCCGCAGCCGCCAGACGTGGATCGCCTCCGATCAGGGGTGACTGCTGACCCGGCCCTCAGCCTGCTCCTGTTGCGGGAGGACCTAGTCACGATGATGGGGGAGCTGAACGCCTGGGTCGAGCACGAGTTTGGGCAGCGAGATGATCGACTGGCAAAGCTAGAGGAACTGGTTGACTCGCTATGCAACGAGGTCGAAGCCCGTCCCTGGCCTGGAATCTGGAGCAGCCGCGGGCAAGCGGAGGCGGCGGCGGGCGTCCTAGCGGAACTCACGGGCAGGGCCAAGTCCGAGGGGCGGACCAAGCCCATAAACGCTAGTCGGTTCGAGCAGGTCGCCGTCAAATTCGCCGAGCTTGAACACGCCACGGGGCTGGTGCTAGCCCAGGCCGACCGGCAGTTCGATAAGCAGGGCCAGAGGGAAAACCAGCCTACGGGGGGAACAGGATGGCAGTAGAACGACCAGAGATAACGAAGATAGCCCCTGGGACGTACCTCATGCTGTTCGCGTCGGCAGGGGTATCGGTCAAGGCGGAGCGCATCAGGGAAAAGAGTGATGATATTTTCGCATTCTTGACCTTCAAGCTGCTGCCCAGCGAGCACCTCAAGAGCACGAAGCTCAATTTGGGGGCGAGCACCTCGCAGTCTTCTCTCGCCAAGGTGCTGGAGCAACGGGCACCGGCAATCGATTGGTTCGCGGTCGTCGAGAACACCTGCCGGGCCATTGAAGAGATTTTCCGCACCGGCGAGCCGCTGGTCACGCTACGAGATATCCCGTTCAACGAGGAAGTGCAGTGGCTCCTGAAGCCGCTGATTGTTAAAGGCGAGGCCAACGTGATCTACGGGCCAGGGGATAGCGGCAAAAGCCTCATCGGCGTACTCGCAGCGTTGCTTGTCGAACACGCACCCCAGCGCTACGATATCCCACCGCTGGAGGCGTCCAGCGGGCGGGTCGCCATCCTGGATTGGGAAACCAACGAGGCGACGATGGCATCCAGGCTCGTCAGGATGGCGCGGGGCATGGGAATAGACCCCCCGGCCACGGGCTATGCATACATGTCGCGTTCAATGTGGTCGGACCAAGAGAGGGTGGCGCACCTCGTCTTCAAAAACGAACTCGACCTCGTCATCATCGACTCGATGGGACCCGCCATAGACGATGACGCCAACGCCGCTGGGCCGGTCAACCAGTTGTTCAATGCCCTGCGAGAGATGCAGGTCACATCGCTGCTCATCGACCACGTGTCGAAGGATTCAGGCAAGCAATACGGGTCCATCTATAAGTACAACCGCAGCCGTAATACCTGGCGCGCCCGTGCGAGCGAGGAGAGCCGCGTCGAGGGGATCGTGACGACGGCGCTTTACCACGAGAAATTCAACGACGGCCAACGGGCATCGACCCCGCTCGGCCTATCGTTCGCGTTCGACGGCGGAAGCATCATACCCCAGGCGTTCGATGCAACATCCGATCCAGAGTTCAGCCCTCACATCAAGGCGAGGGTAAGGCTCAGGGAGCTGATCAAGTCGCAGGGGGCCATGTCATCAAAGGACATGGCAGACAAGCTGGACATGAAGCTGGACACCGTCCGCAAGACGTTGCAGCGGAACGCTCAGTTCGTGGATATCGGCCAGGACACGTGGGGCATACGCGCTGACAAGGAGGCTGAGGCCATGCTGGAGGAGATGGCGCTGGCAGATAGCTCGCCTAACGACGACTTGCTCTTTTAATTTCAACGCCAGGAGGATGAGGACGACACTGGGGATATTAGTCCCCCAGTGTCGTCCTCCCTCCCTGGAACGGATGTCTTCAGGACAAAACCTTTTCGTCCGCGGGGGTGGTGATGAAAACCCAAGCGCAGTGCGAGGCCACCCAGTTGCCGCACCACTGGATGATCGAGGAGCCACACGGGCCGACCGCCGAGGGCGTGTGCATCCGCTGTTTTTTGACTAAGACGTTCCCCACATCGATGCCCAACGCAGCGTGGGGAAGTGGGTCCATCGCGCACCCAGACGCCGACCTACGGTTCGCTCTGGAGCTAGCAGCGCTAAACGAGAAGGGGTGGTAGATTGCTCTACCACCCCTTCTTTTTCTCTCCCCCCCATGCCGAGCTTCACCACCCCCGTTGGATCATGTCCGAGACGAGCCAGGCTTGATCGCTGGGCAGTAGATCAGCCCAGCGTTTGACCCCTACGTAGGTCCGGAGCCAATCGCTGATCTCGGCGGGGGTGCGCTGCGGCCCTGGATACGCGGTAGCACGCTGAAATTGATCAGCCAATACCCTTATCTGCCAGCAGTCGCCATGATGCGCCGGGTCGCCCTCCCAGTCGATTAGGTGGGTGGGGCAGGTGACTAGGAGGTCGATCATTCCTCCCTCCGTTGATTGGCGTCCCACTCCCCGGCTGCGTCCTGGGCCTGTTCCTCGCTGCGCTCTCGATCCGCGCAGGTCCCACAGATACCACCCCGAATGAGGGTGCCATCCCCTTCAACGACTCCGCATTGCTGACATTCAACTTCGCTGTTCATGCCTAACCCTCCTTTGGGAATCTTTCTTGGATTACAACCCGCCGCGGCACGTCGCCCTGCCGCGGCGAGTGCCACGTAGATATCTTCATGCCTCGTGACTTAGCGTGTCGCCAGGCGTTGAGCGCCGTTTGGCATTGCCCCGATGGGGTATGGTGACACTCCAGGATGGCGTAGTCACCGGGCCGACGGAGCGCGTGGACCGCCGCTGATGCAGGCGATAGCTGATCAAGGTGCCGCTCCCCACGCGTCGCCAACTCACAGGGACGGCAGAGGCCGAAGGGCTTATTATGTCTTGGCCCCACGGCCCCGCACTCTATGCACGTGAAGAATTCCAGGCTACAGTCGCGGCAGTAGCGCGATTTCCGCCGTCCCTGGAAAAGCTCTCCGCAGACGTGGCAGACCCGCGATACCACCGTTGGCATTGCCCCCAGGCCAAGAGCGGAGCGCAACTGCTGCACACGCTGCCTAGTCACGCCGCACCGCTCGGCCACCGCAGCCAGCGTCAGTTCAGGCTCCGAGGTGACCAACTGGATGACCATCTCACGGGTGGTCACGGCAGTGTCCCGATGGCTAGCGGGTCGCGGGCCTCCATTTCTTTCTGGATCGCGTCCCGCTGGCGGAGGATCATGCCGCAAACGCGGCCTAGGAGCGCCTGGGCTTGCCCCTCGTCTTCGGGGGCTGAGAAGAAGGCCTCGACGGTGTAGTCGTAAGCCCGCTTCCCTGACGCACTCACCCCGTCCGATATCCGCACTCGAAACTGGGGCTGGGGCTGGGCGTCCAGCCTCAGCCTTGTCTGTTCGTTCATTCTTACCCCTCCCAAAGTAGATTGTCCTCCCCGTCATCATCGGGGAGGTCATCATCGGGGAAGGCATCAGCCGGCGGTTCATCCTCTGACAGGGCGCTGTTAGCGTCCTGTTGGGGCTTTGGCGAAGGCGACGGGCCGTCAGTCAGGAGAGCGACGAACAGTCCGTAGAACCGCTCCAGTGAGGCGCGGAACGCCTCCTCGTTGGGAGCCTTGCCGCCAATATCAGCCGCGGCAAGGCGGGCCTCCTTTAGGGCGACCTGACGCTCGATTGAAACGCGTGTAGGGTCGGCCCTGCCGTCGGCCTTGCCAGCCGTCGGCGCTGCCTTCGCCGGGGGGGGGGCCTCCTTGATGGTTTCAATGCTCCGTATGTTCCGATAAACCCCCCCGTTGGGGGCCGGGGCTTCGTGGATCGTCGCCTTCACTCGGGCCCCCGGCTTGACTGCATCGTGGCAGTAGGCCACGATTTTAGCGTCGAAGGCCCTCCATGTGACGGGGTAATCAGCCCCGTCACCCAACTCCATCTCTAGTGCAATGTAGGCCCCCCCTCCCTTGGTTTGCCTATCCGTAGAGGCCACCACCGTGGCCACGACGGTCTTAAGGGCTTCCTGTTCCATCACTCATCCTCCATCGGCCAGGACATCTGGCCGTGCGCTAGGATGGCG
>Ga0114909_1001632_pt1 | contig 12016 bp, 14 predicted proteins | sample MalvireepMed_906_FD_87290 | JGI IMG/M metagenome (GOLD analysis project Ga0114909, IMG submission 87290) | Marine viral communities from the Global Malaspina Expedition - Malaspina viral metaG DeepMed_906 | ecosystem: Environmental > Aquatic > Marine > Oceanic | place: Mediterranean Sea...
ATCGTCTGCTGCGTGCGCACCTGCGGCGGGTTCGTCGCAACCGAAATCGGCGGCGGCGGTGCCACGGGCGGCGGCGGAGCAGTATCCGGCTGCGGCTCGGGGGGCGGCGGTTCTTCCTCGGGTTCAGGGGGCGGCGGTTCTTCGATATCGACTGTCGTCACCCGTTCCACGACCTTCTTGACGGCTGAATAGGCCAGGCCGGTAATGAGGACGTAGCCGATGGCGACATGAATAAGACCGACTATGATGATCGCGACAATCTTGTTGCCGCTCATCTGTTGATCTGAATAAGCCATGCAGTCGCATCACTCCATCAAGCACCGGGCGCGGCCCGGCGATCATGTCCGGCGGCTGCACCGGACGGCGATAGTTTACGACCCGTTAGCCAATTCGATTGCGTCTCCCGGCAGGCGGAAGGCGCAATGTCACGAGCCAGTGGGGCCGTGTCCGGGTAATTTCCGTACCGTCCACCCAGACGGGTCGGGTCTTAGACAGGATGCAAACCCACTGCAAACCCTTTGTCGGTTCAGTTGGAATTCACTAGCCAATGTGTCTGCATCGTGAAAATTTACTAATAGGAAGGCGGCTTGTCCGTCCAATCTCAATACCGGAGAGCGCATTGAAGTTCCTGAGGCCGATCATTGTCACTGCCCTCGCCGCACTCGCGATCGGGCCGGTAAGCATCGCAGTTTCTGCGCACGCGCAGGACGCTACCGGGCAGACGGCAGCCGTGCCGCAGCAGGCGACCGATGCCGATCTGATCGACCTGGCCGATTACGCAGACCTCGTGCTGCGCGCAAAGGTCCGTCGGCAAAGCGAACTTAAGCCCGAGCGCGCGCCGGGTCTGCAACCGGGCCATACCCGATTTTACATCGAGGCCGAAACGCAGAGCCTGCTGGCGGGCGCCACCCCCGTTGGCCAACGGGTGCGCTATCTGGTCGATCTCCCGCTCGACGCGCGGGGCCGCAAGCCCAGCCTGCGCAATGCCGAAGTGATCCTGTTCGCGCGCCCCGTTCCGGGCCGCCCGGGCGAACTGCAGCTGGTCGCGCCCGACGCGCAGCTGCGCTGGAACGCGGAGCTGGAGCGCCGCACGCGTCTCATTCTGGAACAGCTGGTCGCGCCCGATGCGCCGTCGCGAATCACCGGTGTGCGCGATGCGCTTTCGGTCGCGGGAACGCTGGCGGGCGAATCGGAAACGCAGATCTTCCTCGAGACGGTCGACGATGCCCCCGCCGCAATCAGCGTGGTGCGTCGCCCCGGCATGGAGCCGGTGTGGGGCGTGTCCTTCTCGGAGATCGTCGACCAGGCGGTGCGGATCCCGCCGCGCGGATCGCTGGCCGCTTATCGCCTTGCCTGCGCGATGCCGCGGACCCTGCCGAGCGAAGCCAACCTGGCGCGCGAACCCGCCGACCGTGCGCGGGCGAGCGACGACTATCGCTACGTGATCGCCCAGCTGGGCCCATGCCCGCGGCTGCGCGAGGCGCCGACCATCCGCTACTGAATCGGTCAGGCAGGTGCCGCGGGTGGTTGCCATTGTGCGCCGCGGCATTAAGCCCTCGCGCTCATGAGCGATGCATTCAAACTGGGCCTTGCAGGCCTCGGCACGGTCGGCACGGGGGTGCTGCGCCTGCTTCGGGACAACGCCGATCTCCTTTCCGCGCGCGCCGGGCGCCCGATCGAGGTGGTCGCGGTCAGCGCGCGGACGCGTGGCCGGGACCGGGGGATCGACCTTTCCGGATACCAGTGGTGCGACGATCCGGCCGATCTGGCGCAGGTCGAGGGGCTGGACGCGGTGATCGAGGTGATGGGCGGCACCGACGGCCCCGCGCTCGATCTCGCCCGCGCCAGCCTGTCTGCCGGGCGCAGCGTGGTGACCGCGAACAAGGCGATGATCGCCACCCACGGGTTCGAGCTGGCGCAGGCGGCGGAAACCTCGGGCGCGGCGCTGCTGTTCGAGGCTGCGGTGTGCGCGGGCACGCCGATCCTCCAGACCATGCGCGACGGGCTGTCTGCCAACCGGATCGACCGGATCGAGGGCATCCTCAACGGCACCAGCAACTACATCCTTTCAGCAATGGAGCGCTCGGGCGAGGACTTTGGCGAGACGCTCGCCGAGGCACAGCGACTCGGTTACGCGGAGGCCGATCCCGCGCTTGACGTCGATGGCGGCGATGCGGCGCACAAGCTCGCCATTCTCGCCGCACTCGGCTTCGGCCTGCGGCCCGATTTCGCGGGCGTCGAGGTGAACGGCATCCGCGACGTGCGCGCCGCCGACATCGCCCAGGCCGAACGGCTGGGCTACAAGATCCGCCTGGTTGCGATGGCGGACATGGTCGATCGCCCGGGCGAGGCACCGGCGCTGCTGCAGCGGGTTCGCCCGTGCCTGCTGCCTGCCGATCACCTGCTTGCCGGAATCGACGGGCCGACCAACGCGGTGCTGACGCTGGGCGACCAGTCGGGGCCGATACTGATCCAGGGCGCGGGCGCGGGCAGTGCGGCGACCGCCAGCGGGATCGTGGCCGACGTAGTCGCGCTCGCCAGAGGCCAGGCGCGCGCGCCGCTCGCCGTCCCGGCGGGGCAGCTGGCGGTGGCCGAGCGGGCCGATTCGGGGGCGCGAGAGGCACGCTATTACCTGCGCTTCGTCGTCGCCGACCGCCCCGGCGTGCTCGCCGAGCTGGCCGCCGCGATGCGCGATGCGCGGGTCAGCATCCAGAGCCTGATCCAGGAGGGCGAGGGGGTCGACCCCGAAGCCGGCGGGATCATGGTCGCGCTGACCACCCACCGCGCACCTGCCCGCAACATCCGCGATGCGCTGGCCCGGTTGCAGGGATCGCAGAGCATCGTCGAGCCGCCGCTCTCGATGCCGATCCTGCAGGACTGATCCGCCTCAGCCTTCGGGCGAGGGCGGCGGTGCCTCCTGCGCCTGTGCCTGCTCATCGGAAGGCTGGCCGTCGGCAGGGGTGCCGCCATCATAGGCCGAGCCACGCGGAGCAAGACCGCGCGCAATCCGGTCCGCGTCGGACCCTGGCGGTGCCTCGGGCAGCTCGGAGAAGTCGATGATGTAGGCCGGCGGCGGCGGGCAGTTGATGCCCTTGATACAGCCGCTGACGGTCGCCGGGCCCTTGAAGATGCCGGGGCCCGAGACGTCCGGCGCCTGCCCGGTCCACTCCAGATGACTCTCGTCGCCGCGCTCCAGCCGCGATTGCACCCGGTACTGGTCCGGGTTCTGTTCCACCGGGGCGCAGACCACGATTTCGTTGTCGGCCGATTCGGGACAGTCGGCGGGCAGTTCGCGCTCCGGCTCGGGCGCGGCGTAGGCACGCCGCGCCTCTTCCAGCACCGGACCGACCACATCCTCGCGATCCTGCGCCGCAGCGGGTGTCCCCGCCAGCGCGGCCCCGCCGCAAATCGTGATGACAAAAGCGCTTCGTATCGACACAGGCCCGCTCCCCGACTAGGCGCTTTGAAGAAGACAAACGATACCAGAAGGGCTGAATCACCGATGAACACTTCAGGCACGTCCAGCGAACTCGACCGGGTGCTGGTGCTCGAACTGGTACGCGTGACCGAGAAAGCCGCGATCGCTGCATCCAAGCTGGTCGGCCGCGGGGACGAGAAAGCCGCCGATGCCGCCGCTGTCGAAGCGATGCGCAAGGCGTTCGACAAGCTCGAGATCGACGGCACCGTGGTGATCGGCGAGGGCGAGCGGGACGAGGCGCCGATGCTCTATATCGGCGAGAAGGTCGGCGGCGCGCCGGGCACCGGGCCCAAGATCGACATAGCGCTCGACCCGCTGGAAGGCACCACCATCACCGCCAAGGCCGGGCCCAACGCGCTCGCCGTGCTCGCGGCGGCGGAGAAGGGCAACCTGCTCAACGCGCCCGACACCTATATGGACAAGCTGGCGGTCGGCCCCGGCTATCCCGAAGGCATCATCGACCTCGCCAAGAGCCCGAGCGACAATGTCCGCGCGGTGGCCGAAGCCAAGGGCGTGAAGCCCGAAGAGATCATCGTCTGCGTGCTCGACCGCCCGCGCCATGCGGACCTGATCGCGGAGCTGCGCGGGCTTGGCTGCGGCGTGGTGCTGATCGGCGATGGCGATGTCGCCGGGGTGATCGCGGTGACCGACGAGGACACCACGATCGACATGTACATGGGCCAGGGCGGCGCGCCCGAGGGCGTGCTGGCCGCTGCCGCGCTGCGCTGCGTCGGCGGCCAGTTCAACGGCCGCCTCGTGTTCCGCAACGAGGACGAGAAGGCCCGCGCCGCGAAGTGGGGGATCGAGGATCTCGACCGGATCTACAAGCTGGAAGACCTCGCCAAGGGCGACTGCATCTTCGCCGCGACCGGCGTGACCTCGGGATCGCTGCTCGAAGGCGTGAAGCGCCGCAAGGGTGGGCGCATGACCACCGAAAGCGTGGTGATGCGCGCGTCGAGCGGCACCGTGCGCTGGATCCGTGGCGAACACCGCATTCGGTGATTTGCGGGGAGACGCTGCTGTTTCCCTGCGCGCAACGGCCTTCGCCACACCCAGCATCTCATGATCCTCCCCGTTTTCGGCGAAGCCGCAAAAGGGGAGGTGGCAGACGCCGTCAGGCGGCTGACGGAGGGGCTCTGGTGCCATTGCCCCTCCACCCCGACACCTGCGGTGTCGCGGTCCCCCTCCCCATTTGGCTTCGCAAAACGGGGAGGATCGGGTTGGCGTGACACACTCACCGGGCCCGGATGGCAAACTCGCTCCGCCTTTGCCCGGGCCCGCAGACAGGCGATCGCGATCTGGTGAGCCGACCCTGCGCGTCAGCCTCAAAAGCGCGGGAACGTCCGGTTTGCGCGCGATGCCGACCATCGCGCCGCGATAGATCACCGGCCTGACCAGCCCGCGCTTCACCCGCGCCATCAACTCGGCATCCGTCACCTTTCGGAAATCCTCGCGCGCCTTCGAAGCGCCCCGACCCGGGCGGGGTCAGCACGCGGTCCCACGCTCCGGCGAAGGATCGCGCCTCTGGCCGTGCCCGCAGGCGATAGGCGCTCGCGCGGCTCATCCCGACGTGGCGCGCCGCCGCTGCGGCCGATCCGGTGAGGTAGAGCTGCACGAGAAAGGCGCACTGGCGCGTCACGTTCCACCCGTCGCGCCGCGTGCGCAGCGGCACGGGGCGGAACCAGCCGGGGCGGCGGCGCAATCGGTGGGCACTGGGCTTCGCCATCGGGCATTCTAAGCCACGAACGGGCGCCAGTAGGAAAGCGTTTTGAGCGCGCGATCCGGGGCGCACACGCGAACCACACATTGCATTCGTGTGACCGGCGGTTTAGCCGCGCAACCGACCCCGCCCCGCCTCCAACAAGGACCGCCTCCCTTATGAAACTGATGGCCGGCAATTCGAACCTGCCCCTCGCCCGTGCGATCGCAGGCTACCTCGAAATTCCGCTGACCGACGCCAGTGTGCGCCGATTCGCCGACGAGGAAGTGTTCGTCGAAATTCACGAGAACGTGCGCGGCGAAGACGTGTTCGTCCTCCAGTCGACCAGCTTCCCGGCGAACGACAACCTGATGGAGCTGCTGATCTGCATCGATGCGTTGAAGCGCGCATCGGCCCGCCGGATCACCGCCGTGGTTCCCTATTTCGGCTATGCCCGGCAGGATCGCAAACCCGGCCCGCGCACGCCCATCAGTGCCAAACTGGTCGCCAACCTGATCACCCAGGCGGGTGCCGACCGCGTGCTGGCGGTGGACCTGCACGCAGGCCAGATCCAGGGCTTCTTCGACATCCCCACCGACAACCTGTTTGCAGCGCCGGTAATGGCTGCCGACATTCAGGCACGTTACGGCGACCGCGACCTGATGGTCGTCAGCCCCCACGTGGGCGGCGTGGTCCGCGCGCGCGCGCTTGCCAAGCGGCTCGACAATGCGCCGCTGGCGATCGTCGACAAGCGGCGCGACCGGCCCGGCGAATCGGAAGTGATGAACATCATCGGCGACGTGCAGGGCCGCCACTGCGTGCTGATCGATGATATCGTCGATTCGGGTGGCACCTTGTGCAACGCGGCCGACGCGCTGCTCGAACAGGGGGCATCCTCGGTCGCGGCCTATATCACCCACGGCGTGCTTTCGGGCGCGGCGGTGGCGCGGGTCGATGCCTCGCAGCTGACCGAACTGGTGGTGACCGACACGATCCCCGCGGCCGAGGCCGCCAAGGACGCCAAGCGCATCCGCTATCTCACCATCGCCCCGCTGATCGGCGAAGCGGTGCGGCGCATTGCGGATGAAAGCTCGGTTTCCAGCCTGTTCGACTAGGGCGGGCACCATAAAGGAGAGCCGCGCGATGAAACTCGACGACGAACTGGCGGTCGCCCACCGGCTGGCCGATGCTGCGCGCGAGGCGATTCGCCCGCATTTCCGCGAAGTCTCGCCCGAGTTCAAAGGCGACACCTCGCCCGTGACCATCGCCGACCGCGAGGCGGAGGACGCGATGCGCGCGATCCTGATGTCCGAATACGCGCAGGACGGGATCGTGGGCGAGGAATATCCCGAGCATGAGGGCCGATCTGGCCGCCAATGGGTGCTCGATCCGATCGACGGCACGATCAGCTTCATCGCCGGGCGGCCCATCTTCGGCACGCTGATCGCGCTGATGCAGGATGGCTGGCCGGTGCTGGGCCTAATCGACCAGCCGATTACGGGCGAGCGCTGGGTCGGGCGAATCGGCATGCCGACCACGCTCAACGGCAAGGAAATCCGCACGCGCTCTTGCAAGAGCCTCGATGCGGCAATCCTCGCCACCAGCAGCCCGCACTATTTCGATGCCGAGGGTGCCGATGGCTACATGCGGCTGGCCCATGCGGTCGGCGGCAACAAGCGGCAGGGCATGATCGTCTATGGCGGCGACTGCTATAATTACGGCCTGCTCGCGGGCGGGCAGATCGACATCGTGTGCGAATCGGGTCTCAAGCTGTTCGACTATGCCGCGCTGGTCCCGGTGGTCGAAGGCGCGGGCGGCACGATGAGCGACTGGCAGGGCAATCCGCTGGACGCGCAAAGCGACGGATCGGTGATCGCGCTGGGCGATCCCGCGCGGCTGGAGGATGTGCTGGAGGCGCTGGCGGGGCACGCGCACGAAGACCACTGATGCGGCTGTTCGCGTATGGCGTTCTGAACCGCGAACTGGCGAAAGGCCGTGCGGCGGAGCTGATCGCCCCGCTCGACGAAGGGCGGCCCGCCACGGTGCGCGGCACGCTCTACGGGCTGCGCGGCGGCGATGGTGGCTGGTATCCGATCCTGCTGCCCGATGCCGCTGGAGGCACGGTCCACGGGATGCTCCACGATGCCAGCGGCGTCGACTGGCCCGCGATGGACGATTTCGAGGATGCGCATGACGGGCCCGATGCCGAATATGCCCGGCGCGAACTGGCCGTGACGCTAGGCGACGGGACCGCGACCAGCGGCTTCGCCTATTGCTACGTGCGCGACCTGCCCGGGGATGCCGAGCCGATCCCCGGCGGCCATTTCGGCACATGGCTGCGCGAGACCGGGCGCAGCGCGATTCTGGGTCGCGACTAAGTCTCCGATTCCACGGCACTTTGTGGCCACCTTGCGCGTTGCCGGGCCATGACCCAGAAAACGATCTTCATCACTGGTATCGGCAACGGCATCGGCCGTGCGCTGGCCATCCACTACGCCAACAAGGGCTGGCGCGTCGCCGGTCTGGACCCGGACGAGGAAGCGCTCGCTGAGCTGCGCGAGGGGCTCGACGGCGATCTGCTGCTGGTCGAAGGCGATGCGGGCAAGGAAGCGCATGTGATCGACACGGCGGACCGCCTCGCCGAATGGCTCGACGGCGCGCCGCTGACCTGTCTCGTCAACAATGCGGGCATCGCGAATCCTTATGCCGGGCCGCTGGAGGATCTGTCGCTGGCCGACTTCCAGAGCTGGATCGACGCCAGCCTGACCGCCGCCTTCCTGTGCAGCCGCTCGCTCCTGCCCTTCCTGCGGCGCGGCGATGGCGGGACGATCGTCAACAGCTCCTCCGCTCGCGCGGTGATGAGCGAGCCCAATTCCTACGGCTACGCCGCCGCCAAGGGCGGGCTCGACGCGCTGACGCACGCGATGGCGGTCTCGCTCGGCCCGAAGATCCGCGTCAACGCGATCCGCCCCGGCTGGATCGAGACGCGCAACTGGCAGAAGCAGGCCAATCGAGAACAGGTCGAACATCGCGAGCAGGACAAGGCGCAGCACCCCGTAGGCCGCGTCGGCAACCCGGAGGACATCGCGCAGACGGTCGACTGGCTGATCGGCGCAGGCTTCGTCACCGGACAGGCGATCAACGTCGATGGTGGCATGACGCGCACAATGATCTACGAGCACTAGCCATGACGACGGGGGGACATCTCGATCTGAGCGGGCGCACGGCGCTGGTCACCGGTGCGGCGCGCGGGCTGGGCAAGGCGATTGCCCTGCGGCTGGCGGAGAACGGCGCACGCGTGCTGGTCTCGGGCCGCGACGAGGCCGCACTTGCCGATGTCGGCGGCGGGACGCAGCCGCTGGCGTTCGACCTCGACGATTCGCGCGCCTGCGAAGCTGCGCTTAGCGAGGCGGGGGCGATCGACATCCTCGTCAACAATGCCGGGATGCGCGACCGCCGCGCGTTGGCCGATCTGCCGCGCGATGCCTTCTCGGCCATGCTGGAGACCAACCTCGCCGCTCCTTACGACCTCGCCCGCAGGATCGCGCCGGGCATGATCGAGCGTGGCTGGGGCCGGATCGTCAATGTCAGCTCGATCGCGGGCCAGATCGCGCGCGGCGACGTGGCCTACACGGCAAGCAAGGGCGGTCTCGACGCGCTGACCCGGGCGCTTGCGGCAGAACTCGGCCCGCACGGCATCACGGTCAACGCGGTAGCGCCGGGCTACTTCGCGACCGAGACCAATGCGCAGATGGTCGCCGACGAGGAGATTGCGGCGCACCTCAAGCGGCGAACGTCGCTGGGCCGGTGGGGTCGGCCCGACGAGATCGCAGGCGCGGTCGCCTTCCTCGCCTCACCCGATGCGGCTTACATCACCGGACAGGTGCTTGCAGTCGACGGCGGCTACCTCGCCCACTTCTGACTTGCGTTAAGGCTTGCGTTTTTGGCGAGAATCGCTAGATCGCCCGCCTTCACCGACACGTAATTCACCGCCGGTCTGGCTGTAAGGGCTGCCAGGGCTGGTTCGGACGTGTCTCTGTCAAGGAGATGAAAATGCCCAAGATGAAGACCAAGAGCGGTGTGAAGAAGCGCTTCAAGTTCACCGCGACCGGCAAGGTCAAGCATGGTGTCGCCGGCAAGCGCCACCGCCTGATGAGCCACAATGCGAAGTATATCCGTCAGAATCGCGGGACCGACGTGCTCTCCAGCGCAGATGTCGACCACGTGAAAAAGTGGGCCCCCTACGGCCTGAAGTGAGTGCTTGAGGGGCAATCCCCTCGCATCACAGCAAATTCTGAAAGGATAATACCATGCCTCGCATCAAACGCGGCGTTACCACGCGCCAGAAGCACAAGCGGCTCCTAGACCAGGCCAAGGGCTATCGCGGCCGTCGCAAGAATACGATTCGCGTCGCCCGTCAGGCGGTCGAAAAGGCCGGCCAGTACGCCTATCGCGACCGCAAGGTTAAGAAGCGCAACTTCCGCGCGCTGTGGATCCAGCGCATCAACGCGGCCGTGCGCGCCGAAGGCCTGACCTATTCGCAGTTCATGCACGGCACCAAGCTGGCCGGCATCGAGCTCGACCGCAAGGTGATGGCCGACCTCGCCATGAACGAGGAAGCGGCCTTCAAGGCGATCATCAAGCAGGCCAAGGACGCGCTTCCGGCGTAACCCGAGCCAATCTGCTTGAATGAACGAGGGCGCCAGGCATTGCTTCGGCGCCCTTTTTCTTGTCCGCCCACGTCATCCCTGCGAAGGCAGGGACCCAGCTCCGGGAGTGGCGGATGACGCGGGACTTTCAGCCGACGGTGTATCTTCTCGCCTCGCGCCGCAACGGCACGCTCTATGTCGGCGTGACGTCGGACCTGATGAAACGCATCGCCGAGCACCGCGACGGGTTGATTGAAGGGTTCACGAAAGACTACGGCGTCAGGCGTCTCGTATGGTTCGAACAGCACGCCACGATGGACGCAGCGATCCTGCGCGAGAAGAGGATCAAGAAATGGAAGCGCGAATGGAAGATCAACCTCATTCGCGAACAAAATGCCGACTGGCGGGATCTGGCGGTGGATTTGGGCTTCGGCATGTTGCCGCCAATTCCTTCGTATCGATCCTGAACGATGGAGATGGGTTCCTGCCTGCGCAGGAATGACGATGATGGCTGATACGTCCGAACACGAAGCACAAGTCACCCAGACGCTGGAGCGGCTGCATGCCGCGGACGATCTCGACACGGTCGAGGCGATCCGGGTGGAGGCGCTGGGCAAGCAGGGCTGGCTCAACGCGCTGATGAAGACGCTGGGCAAGATGAGCCCGGAGGAACGCCAGACCGAAGGGCCGCGTCTGCAGGGGATGCGGGCGCGCGTCGCCGACGCGATCGAGGATCGCAAGGCCGTGCTCGAAGCCGCCGCGCTCGAAGCCAAGCTCGCCACCGAAGTGATCGACCTCACGCTGCCCGCGCCCGCCGCGCCGCAGGGCAGCGTCCACCCGGTGAGCCAGGTGATGGACGAGATCGCGGAGCTTTTCGCGGACCTCGGCTTCGCAGTCGCGACCGGCCCCGAGATCGAGGACGACTGGCACAATTTCACCGCGCTCAACATGGCCGAAACGCACCCCGCGCGTGCGGAGATGGACACGTTCTATCTCCCCGACCGCGATGGCGACGGCAACCGGATGCTGCTGCGCACGCACACCTCGCCGGTGCAGATCCGCACGATGAAGGCGGCGTCCTCCAATGGCGGCGAACCGGTGCGGATCATCGCGCCGGGCCGCGTATATCGCAGCGACAGCGACGCGACCCACACGCCGATGTTCCACCAAGTCGAAGGGCTCGCGATCGACCGCGACATTCACCTTGGCCATCTCAAGTGGACGCTGGAGACCTTCTTCAAGGCGCTGTTCGAGCGGGATGATATCGTGCTGCGGCTGCGCCCCTCCTATTTCCCCTTCACCGAGCCTTCGGTCGAGTTCGACGTCGGCTATTCCAACGAAGGCGGTCGCCGCGTCGTCGGCGGCCACGGCGATGCCGAAGGGCACGACTGGATGGAACTGGGCGGCAGCGGGATGGTCAATCCGCGCGTCCTCGAATTCGCGGGCTATGATCCGAACGAGTGGCAGGGCTTCGCCTTCGGCCTCGGGATCGATCGCCTCGCCATGCTCAAATACGGAATGAACGACTTGCGTGCCTTCTTCGATGGCGACGCCCGCTGGCTGTCGCACTACGGCTTCTCGCCCTTCGACCAACCGACGCTTTCGGGCGGAGTGGGAGCGCGCGCATGAAGTTCTCGATCGAATGGCTGAAGTATTTCCTCGAAACCGATGCCTCGGTGCAGGAGATCGCCGACACACTGAACGCGATCGGCCACGAGGTTGAGGGGATCGAGGATCCGGCGGAAAAGCTCGCCGGGTTCACCGTCGCCGAAGTGCTCACTGCCGGGCCGCACCCCGATGCGGACAAGCTGCAGGTGCTCTCCGTCTCCACCGGTGAGGGCGAGCCTTTGCAGGTCGTCTGCGGTGCGCCCAACGCGCGTGCCGGGATGAAGGGCGTGCTCGGCGTGGCCGGAGCGGTCGTGCCTGCCAACGGCATGGAGCTGAAGAAGTCCAAGATTCGCGGCGTCGAATCGAACGGCATGATGTGCTCGGTGCGCGAGCTGGAGCTGGGCGAGGAACACGACGGGATTATCGAGCTGCCGGCCGATGCGCCGGTCGGCGCTAGCTTTGCCGAATATCACGCCGCCACGCCGATCATCGACGTGGCGATCACCCCCGACCGCCCCGATTGCATGGGCTTGATGGGCATTGCGCGCGCTCTGGCGGCGGCGGGCCTCGGCACGTCCAAGC
>Ga0114909_1001649_pt1 | contig 11891 bp, 9 predicted proteins | sample MalvireepMed_906_FD_87290 | JGI IMG/M metagenome (GOLD analysis project Ga0114909, IMG submission 87290) | Marine viral communities from the Global Malaspina Expedition - Malaspina viral metaG DeepMed_906 | ecosystem: Environmental > Aquatic > Marine > Oceanic | place: Mediterranean Sea...
GCCGTAAGCCAGGATGCCCCCTTTGAAGTCGCCCCTGTTTCCGAACTGATCACCGGCCTGGACAGCGAAGCCATCGAGGACCGCCGGCGCCAGCTGTTGTTCGATGAAGGCCTTGAACCACAGCTCCCGGAAAACGGCGTCTATGCCCTGCTCCTGCTGGCCCAGGAAGAAGGCCTGCTGGACGACCTGTAAAACCGGCGTTCAGGCGGGGAAGTGTGACCGGCGTCTGCGTAACAACCCGTTACACAAGGCAGAATCTGGCGTCAGTATCCATGACGACAGGACGCCGGACCATAATGAAAAAAATCACATCGCCCCTGCTTTGCGCCAGCCTCGTGACCGCGGTTTTATTCCCGCCGGTTGTATGCGCCCAGGAAGGTGCCGCGTCAGAAACTCCCCGCTCGGACAAACACTACATCGGATTACTGGCCACGGCACTGGAACATCGCTCCATCGGCATTTCCAAGGAAGACGGCTGGGGCCAGGCGGGTACGCTGGTGATCGGTGGCCACCTGAATGACCTGATCCACGCTGAAATCCGCCTGGGCGGTGGCTACAAGGATGCCGAGATCTCCCGAGGTGACCTGAGCCTGGCGATCGACTACTTTGGCAGCTGGTATATGGGGCTGCATTACCCGATTGGTGAGCTTGGTAACGTCTATGCGCAGGCAGGTTTCACCCACGTGAGCGGTGAGGCAACACTGGACAACCCGGACGCCGATGCCAACGGGCAGTTCCGGGATTACGTGGGAGATTACCCTTCAAGCAGTTTCAGCTTCAGCTGGCTTGCCGGTATCGATTTTGAACTGCTGGATAGCACGTACCTGGTGCTGGAAGGTGGCAAGCTGTTCAAAGATACCGATACCAGTGCCAATGCTTTCCAGTTTTCTTCTGGTATTCGTTTCGAGTTCTGAGTTGGCGGCCCGTTTCCGGTGCAGGCCGCCACTAAACTGACGCTTAATCAGTAAGTTTATGTTGGATATGCCAGCAGCGGTGAATCTTCTGATTCCGCTGGAAATCCTTGTCCAGCGTGCTCGCCGTAACCTCTTTTACTTCGAACTCCTGCTCCAGATCTTCATCGAGCTTAAATTTCCGGAAGTTGTTGGAGAAGATCAGTAAGCCATCACTGGATAACCGCTCCATACACTGCCGAACCATGGCGCCGTGATCCCGCTGGATGTCGAGAACGCCGGCCATTCTGGCGGAGTTCGAGAAGGTGGGCGGGTCCATGAAGATCAGGTCGAAGGTCTGGTTGGCGGTTTTGCGGTCGGCCAGCCAGGCCAGGCAGTCGGCCTGTTCCACTACGTGCTTGCGGGCGTCTGCCCGGTTCAGGGCCAGGTTGTCCTGCGCCCAGCTAACGTAGGTTTTGGACATATCCAGGCTCAGGGACCGGCTGGCACCGCCAACGGCTGCGTGTACGGTGGCTGCGCCGGTGTAGCAGAACAGGTTCAGGAAGCGTTTGCCCCGGGCATGTTGCTGCATCCAGTGGCGTACCGGGCGGTGGTCCAGGAACAGGCCGGTGTCCAGGTAGTCTTTCAGGTTTACTTTCAGGGTGCAGCCGTGTTCGTGCACGTTGAAGTATTCACCGGTTGCGGCCTGTTTTTCATACTGCTTGTTGCCGGTCTGGCGCTGGCGTTGTTTACACACCAGGTTTTCCGGCGCAACTTCCAGCACTTCCGGGATGATCGCCATGGCTTCGCCGAGACGTTCCCTGGCGGCTTTTTCGTCTATAGATTTCGGGGCCAGGTATTCCTGTACATGCACCCTGCCCTCGTAGATATCGATAGCCAGGGCGTACTCCGGCATGTCCGCATCGTACAGGCGATAGCAGCCAATGTTCTGTTTCCGGGCCCACTGGCCGATGGCTTTCAGGTTTTTCTTCAGCCGGTTGCGCAGCATGTCTGCCCGCTCGGGATTAGCGATCCGGGGCATCACCTGGCCGGGCGCTGCAGGGTCCCGGGGGGTGCGAGCATTTTCGGGCTGGATTTCGAACAACAGCAGTTGTGCCGGCAGTTTGCCGTTGAAGAGTTTGTATTGCTTGAAGCTGCGCAGGCCGATGGACTTTCCGAACTCCGGAGCACCGGTAAACACCGCCAGGCGCCAGCCCGGAAGCTCACGCAGCACCACTTCGCCAAGAGCCTGGTAAAGGCCGGCCAGTTCTTTGCGCTCGCTCAGGCGTTCGCCGTATGGAGGGTTGGTCAGCACCAGGCCCTGTTCGGCCCAGCTTTCCTGCCGTTCAAATCCGGTAACTGGCCGAACCTCAACCTGCACAAGGTTATCCAGGCCGGCCCGGCGGGTGTTGTTTCGGGCGGTATCGATAACACGGCTGTCCTGGTCGAAACCGGCAAAGGCCGGTATCCGTTTCTGTTTGCCTTCGTGGGCGCGGCGCTCCGCTTCCTGGCGTAGTCCAAGCCAGAGTTCCGGCTGATGGCCAGGCCATTTTTCGAACCCGAAACGCTCGACCCGGCGGCCCGGAGCGATATCCAGGGCCATCAAAGCGGCTTCAATCAGCAGGGTGCCGGAACCACACATGGGGTCAACAAAGTCACCACCGGCAGCGGCAATGTCCGGCCAGCCGGAACGCATCAGCAAGGCGGCCGCCAGGTTTTCCTTCAGGGGTGCCAGGCCTTTCTCCGTGCGATAGCCCCTCATGTGCAGGCTGTGGCCACTGAGGTCGAGCCCCACCGCCAACCGGCCCCGGTTCAGGCGAGCTGAAATGGTCACGTCCGGGTCTTTCGGAGCGACGGACGGCCGTGGCATGCCGGCACCGCGGATGCTGTCAACGATACCGTCTTTGACTTTCTGGGCACCAAACTGGGTGTTACGGATTTCTTCATTCTGGCCCAGGAAGGTCACGCGGAAACTGCCAGACGCAGGGATATGGGCCTGCCAGTCCAGCGACACTACGCCTTCGTAAAGTTCCTCGGCACTGCGGGCGTCTACCTCGGCGATGTGCAGCATTACCCGGTTGGCCAGGCGAGACCACAGGCAGGCACGGTAGCCCGACTCCAGCGTGCCCTCTACCCAGACTCCCGCCGGCGCATTACGCACCTGTGCCAGACCAAAACTTTCCAGTTCATCAGCCAGGAGATACTCAACGCCCTTCGGGCAGGTTACGAAAAATACATGTTTGGACAAAATAAACTCCTGGTTTTCCTGATGAAGCCGGTAAGCCGCCGGATTGGCAGCAAAACCCGATTTCGGCCTGTCATCGATATGCAATAAACCTATAAGAAAAGGTTCACATAGATGAAATAAGTAGTGTACTTCCGCTCAAGGTTCGTCTTACCTTGTACATGACGCGTCGTTCCGGAAGCCAGTAGAAAGTGCTTCCGTTAACAGGATCCTGACTGCTCTGGCCCGAGCTGGCAATAGGGGGATATCCCGGATGGGTACCCATGCCATGGTCACTGCAGATGTGTACACGCTTGTTCTGTTAATCCATCAGTGAGGAACGGCATGAAAAGACAGAAGAGAGACATGTACGCTCGTGCATTCAAGCGGGGTTATCTCGCTGGCGTGTCCGGCAAATCCAAAGACAGCTGCCCCATTGATCAGCCAGAAGTGCGTCAGGAATGGCTGAACGGGTGGCGCGAAGGCCGCACAGATAACTGGGAGGGCATGACCGGCGTATCCGGCATCCACAAGCTTGCCAACGTAACCGCCACGTAACTGCAGTGTTGGCAGACCCCGTTTAACCCTAATCTGTTTTTTTCACACACCAACACAACAATCAAAGCAGTAACCAGAGCAACCAAAACGGGGCCTCCCGCCCCGTACCATGCGAAGAAGCGCTACGGGGTTCATCCCCCGCAAGGGCCCGCTCAGCGGGCCCACCTTCTTTCTGGCCTCACCGTTTTTGCTGTTCTTTCCTGATCGCTTCTACCGCTTCGTTAATCAGCGCAGGGCCTTTATAGATGAAGCCTGTGTAGATCTGTACCAGTTTCGCCCCTGCCCGGATTTTCTCTGCTGCGCTCTCGCCATCGGTAATGCCGCCCACGCCGATAATGGGCAAACGCTCACCCAGCTCGGCATACAACCCCTGAATCACCCTCAGGGAGGCCTCGCGCACCGGGGCACCGCTCAAACCACCCGCTTCCTGTTCGTGCCGGTGGCCGCGCACTGCCTCACGGCTGATCGTGGTATTGGTGGCAATCACGCCATCCAGGCCCGCCTCGAGCAGCGCGCTAGCCACAAAACGAATACCGTCATCGTCCATATCCGGCGCAATTTTGACAGCAACGGGCACATAGCGGCCCAGGGCCTGGTGGCACCTGGTCTGCTCGTCTTTGATGGCATGCAGCAACTGCTTGAGGGAGTCACCAAATTGCAGGTCCCGCAGGCCCGGCGTATTCGGCGAAGACACATTCACCGTAATGTAGTCGGCGTGTCCATAGACCGCTGCAATCCCCTTGCGGTAATCCAGCTCGGAGTCTTCGTTGGGGGTGTCTTTGTTCTTGCCCACATTAATGCCTAATACACCCCGGTAACGACGGTGCTGAACATTGTGAACCAGGTGCTCCAGCCCTTCGTTATTAAAGCCCATGCGGTTGATGATGGCCTGGTGTTCCGGCAAACGGAACATACGGGGTTGAGGATTACCCGGCTGGGCCAGGGGCGTAACCGTGCCCACTTCAATAAAACCGAAGCCCAGCGCACCCAGGGCATCAAGATGGTCGGCATTTTTGTCGAGACCTGCGGCCAGCCCGACCGGGTTCGGAAATTCCAGCCCCATGACATTGACCGGACAAGGTGCAGGATGCTTTGAAAATACATTCAACATACCCAGTTTATGGGCTACATCCAGGCTATTAAGTGTCACATTGTGAGCGGTTTCCGGGGGCAGCCGGAAAAGCAGGTTTCGAACAACGCCGTACATCAGAAAACTCCTTGCCAGAGGGTGGCCGGAGTATACCGGAAGTTTTCCACACCATCCTCCTGAACCGGTAAATGTATCCTTAAGCCCCATGCTCAAAGGGCTTGCGCGGCTTTTCCACGGAATCTGTGGATAACCCTGTTGAAAACGTCGGGGCAAACGTTTCTACCCCTTGATAACTGCGCCAGCCTACAAAATGATCATTTTTTAACCAGTCTTTTTGTTGTTATTTTTCAATGATTTATAATGATCCAAATAAGATTTGACGAAAGTTGGAGCAAAATGCTAGCGGGTAACTGTTTGGTCATCATGTGCATAAATCGATCCGTCTTTCTTGATTAATCCGGCCCTGTCAAGCGCTTGTTCACGCTATACTGGCCACTGTCAGAAATCCCCGGAGCCACGGATAATGGAACAGCCTTCCCCAACACATCACCGCCCACAGCCCGACCTGGAAAAGGAAAAGCATGCTGCCTCCCGGGTTACCCTGATCGGGATGTTTCTTGACGCCTTTCTCGGTGTCATGAAAGTCATTGGCGGTACTCTTTTCCATTCCCAGGCCCTGGTCGTCGACGGCATCCACTCCTTTACCGATGTGGTCTCTGACTGGGTGGTACTGGCGGTCATGCGGTTATCCCGGAAAGGCCCGGATGCCGACCACCCCTACGGCCACCAGCGCATCGAAACCCTGGGCACCCTGCTTCTGGGCAGCATTCTGATTGCCGTAGGTGCAGCCCTGGCCTGGGAGAACATTCTGCGCCTGTTGTCCGGCGAAGACCTGGCAGTTCCCGGCTGGCCGGTACTGGTCGCGGCGGCTATTTCCGTTGGCAGCAAGGAATGGATTTACCGCTACACCCGGCGCGTTGGTATCCGCATCCGTTCTGACCTGCTGATTGCCAATGCCTGGCACAGTCGCACCGATGCGTTCTCATCGGTTGTGGTGCTGGTATCCACCATCGGCGCGATGCTTGGGTTTGTGTGGCTGGACGTCGTCGCCGCGGTGGTGATTGCCGGCATCATTATCCACATTGGCTGGAAGTTCACCTGGGACAGCGTGAAGGAACTGGTCGATACCGGTCTCTCTGAAGAAGATACCCGCATGCTTATGAACATTGCCATGGAGACCGATGGCGTTCGCAACGTTCACGAACTGCGCAGCCGCCGGATGGGCCACGATATCCTGCTGGACGTTCACCTGGTGGTACGCCCGGAGATCAGCGTGTCGGAAGGCCATCAGATTGGCATGAAGGTGGTTGCCGGTATGCGCGAGGCCCTTGGTAACATCCTCGATATCAATTTTCACATCGATGCCGAGAACGACGAGAAGTACCCCCACCCTGCCGAGCCGGACCTTCCTTCCCGCGAGCAGGTGCGGGAATACCTTCAGAACGCCCTGGGCGAGCTGCCCCATCACAGCAAGCTCCGACTTCATTACCTGAAAAACCGGGTGCACCTGGAACTGTTCCTGGACGAGGATCACCCCACCCCGGAACTGACCAACGAAACAGTCCGCCAGGTTCTTGCCGATTACCCCTGGTTTGGCAGCGTCCGGGTCTGGGTGGCGGCCACCTGACCCGGCAGCCTCGCTTAACCGGGATCAGCGGCGGCGGTTCTCCTCCATGCGGGACAAAAACTCCTGCATGATCAGGGTATACAGTTCACCGCCCAGGAACTTGTCCTCAACGCCGGAATCGATGCTCGGGTTGTCGTTCACTTCAATCACCGCAACCCGGTTACCGGCCTGTTTGATGTCTACACCGTACAGGCCGTTACCGATCAGGCGCGTGGAGTTCAGCGCCGCCTGAATCACGTTGCGCGGCACCTCGTAGGTGGGCATGGTTTCAAAGCCACCACTCTCCACCGACGCGCCACCATGCTGGTAAATCTGCCAGTGGCCTTTCACCATCATGTATTTGCACGCGTAAATCGCCCGGCCGCCCAGCACACCAATACGCCAGTCGTAATCGGTATAGAAGTACTCCTGGGCCAGCACCAAGGCAGATTGTTTGAACAACTCCTTCAGACCCGCCCGCAACTCCTTCTCATCCCGGGCCTTGGCCACACCCCGCGAGAAAGCACCGTCCGGTATCTTGATCACCACCGGAAAGCCCAGCTCCTGCACCACCTGCTCAACCGCGTTTTTCTGGTCTTTCGACAGGATCAGGGTCTTTGGCGTGGGCACCTTGTTGTTCTTCAACAGGTCCGCCAGGAACACCTTGTTGGTGCAGCGCAGAATGGAAACCGGGTCATCAATCACCACCATGCCCTCGGCTTCTGCCTTGCGGGCGAACCGGTAGGTGTGATGGTCAATGGCGGTGGTTTCCCGAATGAACAGGCCGTCGTATTCCGGCAGCCGCATATAGTCCCGCCGGGTAATCCGCTCCACATTGATACCCAGCTTGCGCCCTGCCTTCTCGAAGCGTTTCAGGGCAGCCTCATCACTCGGCGGCATTTCCTCATCCGGGTTCACCAGCATGGCCAGGTCAAACCGGTAACGCCGGCGGGTGCGGGGTTTGCGCCAGACCATGCTGCTGAACCGATCCAGTGCAGAGGCAAATACATCCTGTTCAGGCTCGCCCAGGTCCGACGGAGACGCCGGCTTCATGGACTCGATCTGCCACTGTTTCCGGTGCCGGAACACCACTTCAAGAATCGGACAGGGAAAACGCTCGAACAGGGCGCGGGCGACAGGCTTCAGGTCCGGATGCTCGGCCTGGCCGAAATAGGTGCGAATCCGAACCTCATGGGTCGCTTCACGGGCATCGGTAGACGGGTCAATTTCCCTGGCCTCTTTTACCAGCCACTGGATAACACTGCTGTCGAGTTCCTCCAGCTCCAGGGAGAAAAGTCCCTTGCGGCTGAGGTCATTCAGCGTCATCACCGACGGCACCACATGATGGCCGCGGGCTTCGGCCAGCAAGGAGCAGTAGTAACCCCGGCTCAGGTACTTGCCACTCTGGCACAGGTTGATCACCCGCACCCGGCTGTTAGCCGGCGCGGTAAACTGCAAGTACTGGTCAAAAGTGAGCACATCTTCGCTGGGGTAGTACGGCGCCCAGTCTTTGGCACGGTCCACAACAATCAACAAGCGGGACATCAGCGGCATTCCTCCCTGAAGGTTCAGCCGGGGTTATTTCGCGCAACAATACGCCGGCGCACAGTACTTCACAATCGGCTTTCGATGCGTGCTTTTACGCATCACGGCCGGCTATCGGAACACCGCGCTCTCTACCATAATAGCTGCAGGAACGGCGCCCGCCATTTCCGCCTGATACACCCGGGACACCCAGAAACATGACCGATGTAATTCTCCGACAAGCCGTCGCTAAAGACCTTGATGCATTGGTTCAACTGGAACAGCGGTGCTTCTCTGAAGACCGGATATCCCGCCGCAGTTTCAAGCGTTTCCTGGACATGCCCAGAGACCGGTTGATAGTCGCCCGGCAGGAATCTGAACTGGTGGGCTACTGCCTGGTGCTGATGAATGCGGCCACCCGCCTGGCCCGCATCTATTCCATTGCGGTATCACCCTCGGTTCGCGGCCGGGGCGTGGGCGAGAAGCTGGTTCGTGAGGCAGAGAAAGAAGCGGTAGAAGCAGACCGGATTCTGATGCGCCTGGAAGTTCGGGAAGACAACACCGGCGCCATCAATCTTTACAAGCGGCTGGGCTATCGCCAGTTCGGCACCTATCGGGATTACTACGAAGACCACGGCAACGCCCTGCGGTTCGAACGGCGCATTCTGTACTACGAACCGTCCCGGGAATTCCTGCCGGTGCCCTACTACCCCCAGACAACGGAATTTACCTGGCCGGCCACGGCGGTTGCGGGCCCCACGGCCTGGCGTTGTCCGCCTGGCACCGGGGCTTCGAGGCCAGCGCGTGGATCAGCCAGGAAGGCGCCCTGTTCAAGGACACCGTCCGCAACGAGGACAAGAAACGGGTACTGGAACTGGTGCACGAAGGCTTCCTGTACGACATAGGCCAGACCGATATCCAGCTGCACCATGACCCACTGACACTGGACGCCATGGAAAAGGCCCTTCACGAAGGCAGGATTCCGGTGATCCTGATCAGCACCTGGCAGCTTAACCGCAGCCGGGTACCCCACTGGGTGACCGTGTGTGCCATAGACGAGGACTTCGTGTACCTGCACGACCCGGAAATCGATACCGAAGAAGGCGAAACCGTAGCCGATAAGCAATACCTGCCCATCGACCGCCGGGTATTCGACAAGATGTCTCGCTATGGCCGCAACCAGCCCTTGCAGGCTGCGGTGATCGTCGGGCCGAAGCGGTCCTGATCAACCAGTACGAATAGCCGCTTCCTTCAGTTCGGAAATCTGGTCCCGCAGACGGGCGGCCGTTTCAAAGTCCAGGTCTGCGGCGGCCTTGTACATATCATCTTCAAGGCGCGCGACTTCCTTGAGCAGGTCTTCCGGTGAGCGTTTGCCCGCCTTCACCAGGTAACTTTCTGCTTCTTCCGCCGCCTTCTGGCCCGGGCGCTCCGCCTTGCGCCGGCCACGACCACCACCGGTGGCGCCTTCCATCACATCGGCAATCTTTTTGTTCAGCCCCTTGGGGGTAATGCCGTGTTCTTCGTTATGAGCCAACTGTTTCGCGCGACGACGTTCAGTTTCATCAATGGCCCGCTGCATGGAACCGGTTATCCGGTCGCCGTACAGAATCGCCTTGCCGTTCAGGTTACGGGCTGCCCGACCAATGGTCTGAATCAGGGAACGCTCGCTGCGCAGGAAGCCTTCTTTGTCTGCATCCAGAATGGTTACCAGTGACACCTCCGGCATATCCAGGCCTTCCCGCAACAGGTTGATGCCCACCAGTACATCAAACTCGCCCCGGCGCAGGTCACGGATGATCTCCACCCGCTCCACGGTATCGATGTCCGAATGCAGGTACCGGACCTTGATGTCGTGTTCCATCAGGAAGTCGGTCAGGTCTTCCGCCATGCGCTTGGTCAGGGTGGTCACCAGCACCCGCTCCTGCACCGCCACCCGCTTGTGAATCTCCGACAGCAAATCGTCCACCTGTGTAGACGCCGGGCGCACCTCGATTTCCGGGTCCAGCAGGCCGGTAGGCCGCACCACCTGCTCCACCACCTGGCCGGCGTGTTCCGCCTCGTAGTTGCCGGGGGTGGCAGACACAAAGATCATCTGCGGTGCAATCCTCTCCCATTCCTCAAACCGCATGGGCCGGTTATCCAGTGCCGACGGCAGCCGGAAGCCGTATTCCACCAGGGTTTCCTTCCGGGAGCGGTCGCCCTTGTACATGGCGCCGATCTGCGGAATGGTTACGTGGGACTCGTCCACCACCAGCAAGGCATTGGGTGGCAGGTAATCGAACAAGGTGGGTGGTGGCTCGCCCGGGGCACGGCCCGACAGATAGCGGGAGTAGTTCTCGATGCCGTTGCAGTAGCCCAGCTCCATCATCATTTCCATGTCGTAGCGGGTGCGTTCCTCCAGCCGCTGGGCTTCCACCAACCGGTGGTTGTCCCGAAGTTGCTGCAGGCGCACTTCCAGCTCCGCTCGAATATTCTCCACCGCATCCAGCACCTTTTGCCGGGGCGTCACGTAGTGGGATTTCGGGTAAATGGTCACCCGGGGCACCCGGCGCAGCACTTCCCCGGTGAGCGGATCGAAGTAGCTGAGGTTTTCCACCTCGTCGTCGAACAGCTCAATGCGAATGGCTTCGCGCTCGGATTCCGCCGGGAACACATCGATCACGTCGCCGCGCACCCGGTAATTGGCGCGGTGGAACTCGATATCGTTACGGGTGTACTGCAGTTCGGCCAGCCGCCGCAGGATCGAGCGCTGATCAATCTGATCGCCGCGATCAAGGTGCAGCATCATCTTCAGGTAGGATTCGGGATCACCCAAACCATAGATGGAAGACACCGTGGCCACGATAATGGCATCCGGCCGCTCCAGCAGCGCCTTGGTGGCAGACAAGCGCATCTGCTCGATGTGTTCGTTGATGGAGGCGTCTTTCTCGATAAAGGTGTCGGAAGACGGCACATAGGCTTCCGGCTGGTAGTAATCGTAGTAAGACACGAAATACTCCACCGCGTTATCCGGGAAGAACTCCTTGAACTCGCCGTATAGCTGTGCGGCCAGGGTCTTGTTGTGGGCCATGATGATGGTGGGCCGCTGAACTTCCTGCACCACATTGGCAATGGTGAAGGTCTTACCGGAGCCGGTTACCCCCAGCAGGGTCTGGTGCGCCAGCCCTGAATGAATGCCGTCCACCAGCCCGGCAATCGCCTTGGGCTGGTCGCCGGCAGGCTGATAGGGAGAGTCGACACGGAACACTCCTTCACGGGCGACACTGGATGCTTTACTGGCCATAACGGGCGGTTAACCTCCGGGTTTGGCGCTGGCCGCAATACGGCACAACCCCTACAAGAAATTTAGTGTTCTGGCAGCTTCATGATACCATCTGTGCGATCGACGGCTGGGTAGAAATAACAGCCTGCACCTCTGGCTCCACAGTTGCCCGGCCGATCGCAGCCCATAAGACGCAGCTTTAAGGAGCTCAAGTTTGGACCTTCAACTTTCCAGCCGAGTACAGGCGATCAAGCCTTCCCCCACCCTCGCAGTCACCAACAAAGCCGCAGAACTCCGCGCGGCTGGCCAGGACATCATTGGCCTGGGTGCTGGCGAGCCGGACTTCGACACCCCCGAGCACATCAAACAGGCAGCCATTGAAGCCATTAACAACGGCCAGACCAAGTACACCGCCGTTGATGGTACGCCGGCCCTGAAGAAAGCGATTATTGCGAAGTTCAAACGGGACAACGGCCTGGATTACGAAGCCAACCAGATACTGGTAAGCAGTGGTGGCAAACAGAGCTTTTTCAACCTGGCACTGGCCACGCTGAACGAAGGCGACGAAGCCATCATCCCCGCGCCTTACTGGGTGTCTTACCCGGACATGGTGCTGGTAGCGGAAGGCAAGCCGGTGATCATCGAAACCACCGTAGACACCCGCTTCAAAATCACCC
>Ga0114909_1001656_pt1 | contig 11865 bp, 8 predicted proteins | sample MalvireepMed_906_FD_87290 | JGI IMG/M metagenome (GOLD analysis project Ga0114909, IMG submission 87290) | Marine viral communities from the Global Malaspina Expedition - Malaspina viral metaG DeepMed_906 | ecosystem: Environmental > Aquatic > Marine > Oceanic | place: Mediterranean Sea...
ATGGTTCCCTTCGAAACAGCGATGGTTTTATTGATAGTTTGTTGCTTGAAAGCGGCGAGCGTGTGGAAGGTGATTTGTTTATTGATTGCTCAGGTTTTAAAGCCTTGTTGATTGAAGGTGCACTAGCAACAGGCTTTATTGACTGGAGTGATACCTTGCCTTGCGATACTGCGGTTGCGATGCCTTGCATGGCTAAAGATACTGATATATTACAACCTTTCACCCAAGCTAAAGCACAAAAAGCAGGTTGGATATGGAGAATTCCTCTACAGCATAGAGTAGGTAATGGCTACGTCTATCCAAGCAAATATGTTAGTGACGAAGAGGCTGTGCAAATACTAACTGCGCAGATGGAAGGTGAACCGATTGGCAAGCCCAATTTTTTACGTTGGAAGACGGGCATACGGAAACAAGCTTGGAATAAAAACTGTATCGCCATTGGCCTTTCAGCAGGTTTTGTTGAACCATTAGAGTCGACAGGTTTGCATCTTATTCAATCATCAATTGCCAAGTTAATGGCTTTATTTCCTCATCAAGGCTTTGAGAAAATTGACATAGATACCTTTAATGAACAAACGAAAACAGAGCTTGAATACATTCGAGACTTTATTGTTTTGCATTACAAGGCAACAGACCGTGATGATTCAGAATTCTGGCGTCATTGTAAAGATATGAAGGTATCAGATCGTTTGCAGGCTAAAATGGACTTATATCAAAGTAATGGCCGTATTTACAGACAAGATAATGAACTATTTAATGAAACATCTTGGCTCGCGGTTATGCACGGGCAAGGCTTAAGCCCTAGTGGCTATCATCCGCTCGTTGACGCTTTACCTGAAGATGAGATTGAGCGTCGCTTACAGCACATCTACGCTGTCATTCAAAAATCAGTAGATACAATGCCGATGCAAAAAGATTTTATTGCCAAAAATTGTCAGGCCTAACGGCTAAATTAAATCTAGTATAAAAATTATGATTAATTACAAAAAGGTAGGCTATCTATCTCAGAAATTATTGAATAGTTAAGTTGATGATAGTAGATACTTTCAAGTATCTACTATTATTAATAGCAATATTTACTTGCGAAAGACATCGGTAAATATTATGGTAAACACAAAATGAAAGCGCTTACATTCCGTGTTCGCTCTTAATTAATAAGTTAAAAAGGTAAGTAATGAAAGCTGTATTGATAAAAGATAAGTTAAAAACTACTGTACTCGTTTCTACTGTACTTGCGCTAAGTTCAGGCCTTAGTGCTTGTAATAAAACTGAACAAAGCACAGTTGAAAAACAAGAGGTTAGCAAGTCAGCCGATAGGCTGGCGACTGTCGAGCAAGATGTTGAAAGCTTACTTGCAAAAATGACTTTGCCAGAGAAAGTATCTTTGGCGCATGCCAGTGGTAAGTTTCATGTTAATGCTATTGAGCGTGTTGGTATTCCTGAAATGTGGCTATCTGATGGTCCTCATGGTGTACGTCATCAAATAGAGCGCCATACATGGGCATCAGCTGGTTGGACTGATGATCATTCTACTTATTTACCTCACCTGACTTCTGTTGCTGCTAGCTGGGACTTAGAAATGGCCCGTTTACACGGTCAAGTTTTAGGTGCAGAAGCCCGTGATAGGAAAAAAGACTTTATTTTAGGCCCAGGGGTTAATTTAGCACGCTTACCCTTATACGGCAGAAACTTTGAGTATATGGGTGAAGATCCTATTTTAGCGGCAAAGTTAGTGGTACCACAAATTAAAGCAATTCAAGCTAATGACGTTGCCGCGACAGTAAAACATTATGCATTAAATACTCAGGAGCTAAACCGCATTGGTGTGAATGCAAAACCTGACGAACGTACTCTACGAGAGGTGTATTTACCTGCGTTTGAAGCATCGGTAAAAGAAGCTAATGTATTGGGTATGATGGGGTCGTATAACCAGTATTATGGTACTAATGCTAACCAAAGCAAACATTTAGTTATGGACATTCTAAAGGGGGAGTGGGGCTATCAAGGCGTATTACTTACCGATTGGCATGTTGATATTAATACCTACGATGCTGCCGTTAACGGTTTAGACCTTGAGATGGGTACTAAAGTTGATGATTATCAGGATTACTTTTTGGCTAAGCCTTTTCTAGACATGATTAAGGCTGGAAAAATCCCTGAATCCGTCGCTGATGAAAAAGCTAGACGCATTTTAAGAGTGCAACATACCATTGGTATGTATGATGACAACCGTTTACCCGGTGCTAGAAATACTAAAGAACATCAAGCGGCAGCTAGAAAAATAGCGACTGAAGGCGTGGTATTGTTGAAAAATGATAGCGTAGGCATTAAACCAGTTTTACCTTTAGATAAAACACAGTTGAAAAATATATTGGTACTTGGCCCTAACGCCGATAAAAAGCATGGCACGGGCGGCGGCTCGTCAGAAGTAAAATCTTTATATGAAATAACGCCATTAGAAGGCCTAAAAGCTAAATTTGGTGACGATGTAAAAATTACAGTGATGAGAGCGCGCAGTAGTGAATTAGCAGCGATAGCGAGCGATTATGTTGAGAGTCGCCATTGGACAGGAACACCAGCATGGAACATTTCTTATTTTACCGAGCAAGCGCGTAAAAACTTAACTGAACAATCTTGGATTGTTGACTCTAAATTCACTGCTAAAGAATCAAGTAAAACGCAGCACATCACGATGACGGCTAAGATAAAACCATTAACTACAGGTTTGCATCAGCTGAAAGTTGAAACACTCGGTGATTTTCAATTAAAAATTAATGATGATAGTGTTATTGCTCACCAAGCTAGTACTGGTGTAGTAAATCAAGTAAGCGAACTTACTCATGATATTGAGCTCGTTGCAGGTGAGAGTTACAGTTTTGAAATTCAATATGATGGCAGTGAACACTTTACTTTAGGCTGGGATGCACCTGGACAACTGTTTAGCAGTGAAGCTGAATATATTGCGGCAGCTAAAGCAGCAGACGCAGTTATCTACTTTGGTGGTTTGAGCCATGGTGATGACAGAGAGTCTATTGATCGTCCGGATATGAAACTACCTAACTCGCAAGATGAAATTATTAGCAAGCTTATTGCTGCCAATGAAACAACCGTGGTTTTTCTGGTTGCTGGCTCTGCAGTTGAAATGCCTTGGGCTGATCAAGCAAATAGCATTGTTTGGGGTTGGTATGGCGGTATGGAAGCAGGACACGCTTTTGCAGATATTTTAACGGGGGATGTTAATCCTAGCGGTAAAATGCCTATCACTTTACCGGCACGCTTGGAAGATACCGCACCCATTGCCCTTAATGATTATAATGCCAAAGAAAGCTTATATACCGAAGGCGTTTTTATTGGTTACCGCTGGTTTGAGCAACAAAACATAAAGCCAACGTTTGTTTTTGGTCATGGCCTTTCATATAGTCAATTCACACTAAGTGATATGCAATTATCCTCTGCAAATGTTAAAGCAGATGAGGAAATAACGGTGACAGTACAGGTTACCAATACTGGCAAAGTTGCTGGCGCAGAGGTTGTGCAACTCTATCTTCATGATCTTGAATCAAGTGTGCCAAGGCCGATTAAAGAGCTGAAAGGTTTTGCCAAAGTCTATTTGCAAGCAGGAGAAAGCAAAAAAGTTAACATTTCATTGAATAAGCGTGATTTATCATTTTGGGATGTCGATAGTAATAATTGGTTAGCTGAAGACGGTGATTTTGAAGTGCAGTTAGGCACCTCGCTTGAAAACATCCATTTGAAAGCTGGTTTTACGTACCAAAACTAATGCATTAAAAGTAAGGCAGGATGAACGATTTAAAAAACAAGTTGCCATTGAGGTTAACAATAGTAGACGCCCTGAGGGGATTTGCTTTAATGGCACTGTTTTTAATTCACATGGTTGAATACTTTGAGCTGTATTGGTATCAACCTGAGCCTGGCATTGTTCATGATGTGATGTTTTTTTTATTTGCTGGTAAGGCCTATGCAATATTTGCTTTATTGTTTGGTGTTAGTTTTTTTATTCAAATGGAAAATCAAGCTTTAAAAGGTCTCGATTTTCGCGCTAGATTTGCTTGGCGACTATGCTTGCTTTTTATCATGGGTTACCTTCATGGTCTGTTATATAGCGGTGATATTTTGCAAGTGTTGGCTATCAGCGGCTTGCTATTATTATTGCTTTTTCAACAAAGCAATAAAGTTATTATCACCTTAGCATTGCTACTTTTGCTGCAAGTACCCCTTATACTTCACTTAGTGCTTACTATCCTTGAACCCTCTTTAGCTAATAGTCAGCCGTGGCACTGGAGCCTAATGCCTAAAAACTTTGAGGTTTACGCGAATGGTAACTTCAAAGAGCTACTAGTAACCAATAGCTTTGATGGCCAATTTGGAAAGTGGCTATTTTTTATTGAGAGTGGCCGGATTTATAGTGTTTTAGGATTGTTTTTATTGGGCTTATTTGTTGCCAGACAGGGCTGGTTTTCAAAAGTAGAGCAGCTTAAAAAACAAATGCTGATTGCTTTTGTTATTACTATTTTATCTGCTTTTTTATGGCACGCTTGTTCGTCACTTAGTCAACCATTGGCTCTAACAGGCATAAGTCTGTGGTTATTTAATAATATTGTTAATAGTTACCTCAACTTGTCATTAACCCTTGCCGGCATATTATTATTTTGTTTGTTGTATCAATTATCTATTTTTACACGTTTGCTTAATCTCTTGGCGCCTTGTGGCCGTATGAGTCTGACGTTATATGTAAGCCAATCACTCATTGGTGTACCAATATATTATGGTTTTGCTTTATCGGGTTTTCAAACGTTAGGTCAAGTAAATAGTTTATTACTTGCTCTTGTCTTGTGGGCAGTGCAAATGATTTTTGCACACTTATGGTTGATAAAATATAAATATGGGCCATTAGAGTGGTGTTGGCGAATCTTAACTTATGGAAAAACATTAAGAACTCAAACGTGTGCTCAGCGGTTAACAGTAGCTGAGTCTGAAGCAGAGCTTTCTGGAGATAATAGATGAAATTAACTCAGTATATTTTGTTTTTCGTTATGATTACTTTTCTATCTGCCTGTGCGGAAAACTCTCAGTCAAATATTATTTCACCTGAAGAAAACCTTCAATATATAATTGTTTCAAGAGCAGATTATCAAAACAAATTGCACGGATTTTGGTTAGGACAAAGCATCGCTAACTGGACGGGCTTAGTGACTGAAATGGATAAAGTAGGCACGTCTGAAACTATGCCATTTTATACCGATGATGACTGGGGCAGCAGAGACTTACCGGCGGTTTGGGGAGAAGGTGTGCCTCATAGTAATACCATCGATTTTTTCTTCGTTCAACAAGGCCAGCCTTGGGGGGCAGATGACGATACTGACATTGAATACATGTATCAATATTTACATGAAGCTCATCAAACAAGCTTATTGACAGCAAAGCAAATTCGAGATGGCTGGCTGACTCATACTTATTCAGAAGAAGATGCGCCATTTTTCAAAAAATTTCCCGACTCTACAGCCGTGAAAGAAAATTTTTTATGGGAAGCAAATCAACAAGCCAGAATATTAATGCAACAAGGATTATTACCGCCAGCCACCAGTGAACCCGAAAATAATGGTAAATATATGATGATTGATGCACAACTTACCACGGAGATTTTTGGTTTATTAGCGCCGGTACGAGCAGATGTTGCGTTAAAAATGTCAAAATTACCTATTCGTGTTTCAGCTAAATTTGATGCCCAATGGATTTCACAGTTTTATGTCACCATGCACTCTTTAGCGGCCAACGTCGATAAATCCATGACCATGCAACAGCAGACCTTTTGGTTAGCTGAACAGGCAAGACGGGTATTACCAGCACAATCAACATCAGCAAAGATGTACGATTTTGTTCGACAGTCCTATCAGCATAATCCAGATAAAAATGATTGGGAAAAAACACGTGATAATGTTTATCAACGCTATCAGCTTAATAAAGCGGATGGTTATAATTATCAGGATCCCTTTGAAGCGGGCATAAACTTTGCTGCTAGTTTAATAAGTTTATTTTATGGTGAAGGGGATATAGCAAGAACTATTCAGATCGGCACTTTAGCGGGATGGGATTCAGATAACCCAACAGCAACTTGGGGAGGGCTACTCGGTTTTATGCTTGGAAAGTCAGGCGTAGAGCAGGCATTTAATCAAGATAATCTATCGCAAACTTATTGGATTCACCGTACTCGACGAAACTTCCCTGATCATACGGTGGCTCAACAAGGTGAAGATACGTTTACTAAAATGGCTCAAAGAGCGATAACTTTGATAGATAGAGTGGTCACTGAACAAATGCAAGGTAGTGTCGACCTTGAAGAAAATGTTTGGTTAATATCAGTTAACAACAGCTAACATAATTTATTTTTAATGCAGAGAACTTATGACAAAATCAATATATTGCCTAATATTGTCGAGCTTATTGTTAATCGCTTGTACTGACAATAACAACGCTTTACTGGAAAAAAACACCTCAGTAGCTCAGCCTTCAGCTAAGCAACTTGATGACCAGCTAATACGTGAAGCTTACCAATCTAGTGTGGATAAAAGTAAGCGAGAGTACTTTGTTTATTTGCCTCGTGGCTATCATGCTAAGCCGAATAAAAAATGGCCAGTGATGCTGTTTTTACATGGCAATGGTGAGCGAGGTAACGGTCAAGATGAACTCGACTTCGTTTTGATGCAAGGTCCTTTATATGAGGCTTGGGTACAGAAAAAAGAACTACCTTTTATAATCATATCACCACAATTACATATGTTTGGTTGGGATAAAAAAGGCATTAATTATATTGATAATCGCTCTATTAATAATATCCCTAAAAGATTACTACAAGGAGTGCCAAAACGCAGTGCAGCCCACGCAACGACTACTGATATTAAAAGAATGCCTTCCCTAGTGGGTATGAGTACTGTTGCGCCACTATTGCCGCAAGGTTGGGATCAGCTTGAGACTGATTTAATCGTCATGTTAGATAGGGTACAACTTAAATACCGGACAGATAACAAACGCACTTATTTATCAGGACTGAGTTATGGTGGCTTCGGCACTTGGTATATGGCAAGTAAATACCCCACAAGGTTTGCTGCAATAGCGCCTGTAGTTGGCTGGGGGCATCCTGACCTGATGGCACCTATTGCTCAGCATAAATTGCCTGTTTGGCTTTTTGCGGGCGGTAGGGATGGCTCCGTAGCTATCCAGTATTTCTATGCTGGTCTAGATAAATTAGAAAAACTGGGTCATAACGATGTACGTTTTACTGTACATGAAGATAAGGGGCATGATGCATGGACCCGGGTTTACTCAGGAGATGATCTCTACCAATGGCTTTTAACCCATAAGCTAAAAGACTAGTTCATTTTTCAGTGCTCAGTCTAATACAAGCCAGTAAATCAAGCAGACTATTGTCCTTTAACTGGCTGCATTGCATGTCATTTTTTAAAATTGTTAAGCAATTAACAATAAGCAGGTTCTTTGAAAATTAAGTTATTATTGTTGATTTTTCTAGTCACTACTTCAAACTTATCAGCTACACCTAAACCTAAAGCTGCGGCTATCACCGTCATGACATTAAATATATATGGCTGGAAAACTATGCCTAAACACAGTGATGATTATGCTCAGTTAGTTAACCGAAATAACGTTGATTTTCTTGGTATTCAAGAGGGTGTCGAAGATTGGCAGCTTAATACTAAGTTACCAACAAACTATCACCGTGCGGCTACCCTAGAGAAATCACTTGGGCAATGTTGGCAGCGTCAATATCAAATATTTATCAATCGTTGTCATGGTAACCGCTTTGTTAAGTTTGATCGTTTTGATTTATCGGATGGTCCAAATGCTACCAGAACCGGAGAGTATGCAGTGATAGAGAAACAGGGTAATCGCTACTTGCTGGTTAATGTTCATTGGGATCATGAGAGTATCGCAACTAGAATACTGAATGCAAAAGAAACAGCGATGCATTTAAACAAATTTAGTCAATATCCAAAAATATTATTAGGTGACTTTAATAGTGACTGTCAGGGGAAAACTGCATCAATGTTACAATCAACAACCAAAATGGTTTTACTTAAAGGTGCTGGTATTGATTGTATTCTTGTTAAAGGATTAACAGGTAAAGCTAATGAAATAGCCGCATATCCATCAGATCATCCCAGTATTGTTGCTACATTGATAAAAGAAAACGTGAATTCAATGACAAGTCATTAACACAGTAAGTGGCCACCGATGACCACTTTTATTAACAAATAAACAATGCAGTTTACCTAGTGGCTACTGACATTTGCCATCTGCATAGTATAAAAGATAAACCTTAACCTAAACCTAAAGCAAGAGCTGAGCTGTTAACTTTATTGCGAACTGCTCTTTATTCCTTTGCCGGTTGCCGCCCAGTAAATACCGCCATATAGATGCGCTAAAAACAGTGGATTTTCATAATTTGCCGGTAGATGTCCTAAACCAGTATAAAAAGAACGGCCACCATCAAATTGATGATACCAAGCAATAGGGTGAAACTTGCCCATCCCTTGACCTTTTACTTCTCCCCAGTCAGCGATGGGGTCAAAGCTGCTTTCGTCGACTGATAAAATGTAGTGTAAATTGTCTATCTGGGCATCACTAAATTCGTACCATTCGTCTGTCCACAATAGCTCATCAGGCATGGTAGCTAGACCAGGGAAGTCTCGGCTTTCAACCTTTAGTTTTGCCGTCTGGATCTCAGGGTGGATAATAAAGTGTCTGCCGACGAGCTTTTGGTACCAAGGCCATTGATATTCGGTATCTGAGGCACTATGAATGCCGACAAAGCCTTTACCGGATTGAATGAATTTTTCCATCGCCAGTTTCTGCTTTGCATCAAGAATATTGCCAGTGGTTAATAAAAAAACAATAACATCGAATTGCTTTAGATTTTCATCATTTAAACGACTGGCATCTTCATGCCACTCTAGTTCAAAGTGATGTTTTCTTGCCATGTTCCTAAAGCCCGTTACCCCTTCATTAATCGCTTTATGATGCCAGCCATCCGTTTTGGTAAATAATAAGACCTTAAATTGCTTTGCCTGTAAGGAGTTAACAAAGCAGGTTAGGAAAGCCGTCAAAATAACAGCGGTAAGAAAAGGGAGTCTCATAGAACCTCTACATAGTATTTTTGCGAGTTAATAAACGGTGATTTTATTATCACGCGTTCAATTACACCGAATGACAACTGAGTTCATTTTGCAGCCAAGAGTTAGCTTCTTGCCAACCTAGGTCTAACCCTGAAAATGTCCGGACATTTAATTGATCAATAATGCGTTTATCAGCAAGCGCTTTACTTGTTTTTTTACCTTGTTCGTTATAATTTACAACAGCAATAGCAACGATGTTTTCGATGGAACCCATAATATATTGTGCTTCAGGACTATAAGTATAATCATTGATTTTATTGACTAATACTCCATATTTCCCCTTAAAAATGCAGGCAAGGAAGTTATCATGTTCTTCGACCATTTCCAGAGATACCTCCACTTCCTCATCGATAATGATTTCGGCAATGCAGTCACTAATAATATTAATATCAGCAAAACTAATTCTATGTTTACGCATAATGCTACCTCAATAATTTTGTTAACCCTGTTTTATTGTAAGCGCTTTCATTGTTTTGATCTATCAATTGGTTATTTTATTTTAACTAACCGTTTATAAACAAAAAAATTTAAATTTACTTTAGGTTTTTATGCACTATTTTTGTCTCTTTAAGGCAATCTATTTGGTAACTTTGTTGAGCATAAGCGCTAATGATATTGAGGTTGAAACCTTGCTGACATTGGATGTTGATATGAATATCGTCAGTTAATTTCTCACGCTTTTGGGCAGTTAAGTGAACAGAGTTCATTGCTTCACCCTGACCATTAAAACGTAGACCCTCAATGCCATGACGGCCCTTCTCATTAATGCGCCAAGTAATTTCATTTTGGGGCGCATTAATGCGGATACCAATAGCGTGTTTAATTAAGTAGTTGATTGGAGCGAGGCCGGACCAACCGATGAAGTCAGGTTTAGCTTTACGGCCTTTGCTAATTTCAAGAGGGGTATAATTCTCCCAAGCAGTATTAGTATCAAGAAAAACTTGCGTGGTGCCATCTAGGTGATTCATGGCAATTTCACGTGCAAGGGTAAATTCATTATTTACTTCAAGCCCTTGGATCACCATAGTGTTCGTGGGCACCCAAACAGCGCCCGCCCAATAATCACCATTAAAACCAACTTCATTTGCTGGGTGGGTTGGCACTCTATGTTTAGTATTAAATGATTTTGGGTCATTTAGGTGTTCAATTAACCTAGCTAGCTGTTCTTGATTAGGGATCTTTCCTAACATGGTCCAAAAAGCAGCAATGGTTCGCATGGTCATCAGCTTGTTATCTTTGCCCCAATCATAATAAAAGCCGGTTTTTTCATGCCAAAGTTTATTATTGATAAAGCGGGCATAATCATCTGCTCGAACAAGATAACCCTTGGCCTCATCTGCTTTACCTAACTCGGTCGCTATTTCCGCTAACCAAAGGTCGAAAATGACCATTTCGGCGGCAACATCTATACCAGCTAACATTAGTTCATTGCGAGGCGAGTCATCCATGGCTGCCTTATCGGTAAGGTATAGCCCTGAAGCAGCATGATAAATTTTGCTAAAACTTTCGCGGTATTTTACTAAGGGTAAATATACATTAGCCAGCCGTTTTTTATTATTAGTGATTCTGTATGACTCAAGCTCAGCCCAAGGAAGAATAGGGTGGTTTAAATTGCCTTCTGTTCCAGGTTCAGACCAACCAATAACACCTAAGTGACCGTCTTTTTCGCCCACCTCCCGTACTATTTCGCCATCGCTCATTTGCGTACGATAAAAATTATCTAAACCATCAATACTGGGGAAAATATGATGTGCATAGTTGCCCCACATGGTTGAAAAACTCATATCCCATAAAAAGATATTGTCGTTAAAAGCTTCATCAATAAAGTTGGAAACAAAAGGACTCGTTGGCTGTGGTTTTTTAAAGTGCTCAAAACCTATTTGCCAAGCGCGATAATAAAAATCAATATATTCAGGTTTATCATCAAAAATTGGTTTAGGTAACTTATGCTTATTATTTTCATAAGAAGGTATTGCCTGTCCCGAATAATTCTTTTTTACATAAAGCTTCCCGAGTTCAGTTTGTACCTCGAAGGCGTTGAGTGGTGCACTGAGCAAGCAGCTAGATAGTGCTAGACCGAGAAGTACTGTTAAAGTGGTAGTGAAGGTTTTATTTAAGGCCATGTTATTGTTCTCCCCAGTGGCTAATGATTTTTTTCAAATAAAGGCCGTTGTCAGTTAAATCATCATCGGTCCATGTTGTCAAAATTGATGCGTTTTTTTTAAAAATTGCGGAGCTTTCACTTTTTTGAGACAGTGACCAACTGCAATGTGAGAGCTTGTTCTTTTTAATAAAAGCTAACCATTTCTCTGTTTCTTGGTAAGCAATATCACCATCACCATTGGCAGCAACTGTACCCCATTCAGACACAAATAACGCTAAACCGGCATCAAGTGCTTGCTGCGCTTTCGCGCGTATTTCTTCTTTATGAGTACCAGCATAAAAATGCAGAGTGTAGGCGATATTATTGAAGCCAGTAATTGGATTTTTAGCACTGATATCGACATCTTGTGACCAAGATTGACTGCCAACAAGGATAATATTGCTGTTATCAATTTTTCTGATAGCTGAAATCACTTGTATGGAATAAGGTTTAATTACCTTATGCCAATCGGTATTTTGTAGAGGTTCGTTATAAATTTCATAAATTATATTG
>Ga0114909_1001674_pt1 | contig 11772 bp, 8 predicted proteins | sample MalvireepMed_906_FD_87290 | JGI IMG/M metagenome (GOLD analysis project Ga0114909, IMG submission 87290) | Marine viral communities from the Global Malaspina Expedition - Malaspina viral metaG DeepMed_906 | ecosystem: Environmental > Aquatic > Marine > Oceanic | place: Mediterranean Sea...
ACGCGCTGCGCCGCAGGACGATATAAGCGAGATCGGCTTTTATTCTGCCGTGCGCCGTGCTGTTGACGCCTTGCCGCAAGAGAAGGGCACTGCAGTCCAGATGCGGCAGATGATTGCCAAGGGTGAAGGTGTCAAACCAGAGGAGATGGCGTGGATCGGGCTCGATGACTTCCTCAAGGGCCGCAAGAATGTGACCAAACAGGAGATCATGGACTTCGTTGATGCCAACCAGGTCGAGGTGAAAGAGGTTGTCCTCGAGCCTGGGGGGGAGGCTGTCCGAAAAGGACGGCACGATATTTTTGAGCGTTATGATGCTGGTGAAATATCGCGTGACGAAAGATCGCGGCTTTTGGATGAACTTGGGGCGAGCCGCACACGGTTCGATAAACACACCCTCCCTGGCGGCGAGAACTACCGCGAGGTGGCACTTACGTTGCCAACATCTCGACGCATGAGTTTTGATGAATTTTTAGATAGTTATAAAAAACGGTTTCGAGACAACGTAGCAGACCCATCAACCTTGCCGCCGCTTGATGTCGCCGCCGTCCGTAAAATGTACGATGACGGACATGAAATACCCCTAAGCGGTGAACATGTCGCTAGGAAAAAGGACGTATTTCAGCAAGGCCACTTTGGCGAACACCCCAACGTCCTCGCCCACATCCGTTTGAATGACCGCACCGGCCCCAACGGTGAGAAGATACTGTTCGTGGAGGAGATACAGTCTGATTGGCATAAGAAGGGTCAAAAGCAGGGGTATGTGGGACAAGAAAAGGGTTTAATTAAAGAATTGCCAAAGGGCTACACTGTCGAAAGTGGGGTGTTACCGCCTATGGCTTCAGAGCGTGGTGGCGACCAATTTTGGAGAGTTATAGACCCACAGGGTAATCCTGTAACTGCCCAATCTTTTAATCGTCAAAGTGCGATTAACGCCGCAATTAACAATATTAACAATGACATCCGTGGGACCACAGCAAGCCCTGTCCCAGACGCACCGCTCAAAAAGAAATGGCACGAAATGGTGTTCCGCCGCGTTGCACGCATGGCGGCAGAGGAAGACTACGACATGATCGCGTGGACACCTGGCAAGGTACAGGCAGAGCGGTATGATTTGAGTAAGCACCTTGATCGAATTGAGTATGAACCTGAGTTTGGTGAAACTACCGGGAATAAAACTGGATTATATGATTTTGTTGCGTATGACAAAGATGGAAGACAAGTTATTCGTGAAGAAGATGTCCCGCTTGAGCGAATTGAAGATTTAGCTGGCAAAGAAATTGCTGAAAAGATTCACAACGAGGTGGGTGAATCAATGGCAGAGGATCGTCCTCTCCGTCCAAATTGGATGAGAATTTCTAGCCTTGATCTTGAAGTCGGCGGCGAAGGCATGGAACGCTTCTATGACAATATAATTAAGAACTACGCCGCGAAGTTCGGCAAGAAGTTCAACGCGAAGGTCGGGGTGACGGAGATTAATGCACCTGACCCGCAAACGCCAACGGTGGGTACAGAAGTATGGGCCCTGCCCGTCACCAAGAAGATGCGCGACAGTCTGATGCAAAAAGGCGCTCCGCTGTTTAGCGCCGCACCGATTGCCGCCACAGGCCTCGCAGGCGAAGAGCGAACAGAATAACAAAGTTTGACATCAATGTAGCAACCCGCTTTTGGCGGGTTTTTTGTTGGAAAAAATATGGCACTTAAATCTGATCCTACTTTGCTTAACGACAGGGCAGAAGACTACCCATCGCCAAATCTAAGTTTATCCCCACCTGCCCCGGGGTCTGAGCAAACACCGGAGCGTATTCAACTGGCAGGCTGGGCCGATGAAATTGGCAGCTATATTGGCTTGGGTCTTGGTCGGTTAATTAAGCCTGTAGGGCGTAACACTTACGGCAACACATATAGACGCTACACCGACAAGATGTTGCAGAAGAGCTTGCAGGACGAGGAAGCAGCAGAGCTTGCTGTCAAGCATGAAGTGCGACAGGCCGAGCTTGAGGAAACCTTTGAGGGTGTCGACGGCATCACAAGAAAATTTGATGTTCGCAAGGGCACCGGCGGTGGGATGTACAACCAGTATGAAGCTTTCAATGCCGCCACCGGCGAGGTTTTTGGTACGTTCCCTACACGCAAAGCTGCCATAAACCATATCAATGATAACTATGCGCCGTTGACCCCGTCGACAAGGGGAGACTTCGTCCCAGAGGAAGAGGTGCCGCCAAGTGCTGCGCGCACAGAGCCGAGCCCAACTGAGGAGATGGAGGCCGCCGACGCCTACACGCCGTGGGAAACATTAGGCGACCCTGAGCTAGATATGATCGTTAGCGGTATCACAAACCGCCCGGTAGTAGACGATGGTATGGTTGGCGGTGTGCGTGTTCGTAGCAGGGACGAAAGCATAGCCAAGGGCAACATACCGCCCGGCATGGAACAAAAGATCCCAGACGAGGGGAATATCTACGGCTTGCTCTCAAGTACAAGTGGAGCGCTTGAGTCTCACTTTGCCAAAATGGGCAAGGAGGAGGTCAAGCACATAGCGCACGAGCAGACACGCGCGATGGCAAATCTTCTTGGTGTCAATGAACGGGGGCTCAAGAACTTTTTCTTTCGGGACGGCTTTAATCTTAGCAAAGCAGACCCGGGGTATATGGCTGCGGTAATGGTCGCGGGGCGCGATCATCTCGTGGCATCAATCCGCACCCTCGACCGCCTCACCAAAAAGGCGCAGGGCCTCAATGCCACAATAGAAATGAAATTGCAGTGGCGGCAGCAAGCGGAGTATGTCGCAAACTTGCAGCAAGCGTACCGCGGAAAAAGAACGGAAATTGCGCGTGCATTAAGCGCCTTGCGTGTTCCATCGGCAGACGATGCAGCCATGCTGGACATGAACTACAAAGAACTTTTGGACGGCATGGGCGGGGTGGATCAATTAGATCATGTGATAAACGAATACGCATCCTTGCCGACAGACGTGCCTGCTCGTCTGAAGCATTTGAGATCCTTGACTAACTGGCAAAGATTCTCGAACGCTACCCATGAGCTATGGGTTAATTCCCTGCTGTCCGGGTGGTTTACCCATACAAAGAACTTCGTGGGCGTCGCTGCGACTATCAGTTTGGACATTTCAAACAGCGCGTTTACGGCGACGCGGCAAGCACCTTACGCCCTGTTTGGGAAACATCGAGATGTCACGTTCTCTGATGTAGGCGCAGAAATTTTCGGTGCCGTCATGTCCACCCGTGAGGCGGCTAGAGCCGGTGCCCGCGCGTTTTGGCTGCGAGAAGACCCTATCTCGGGTGCGGAGATGTCGGTTGTCCAACGCTCTCATGCCGAGCAGCAGGGTCGCCGACTCGATGCTATCTCTGGCGCTGGGCTGCAGTGGTCTGGGGGGTGGGCGACTTTCGCTGATTACGCAGGCAACGCCGTTACATTGGGGCGTGCTCCTGTACGCATGTTACAGCTGGAGGATGCCTGGTGGAAGGTAATCGCGTACCGCAAGCAGCTGTGGGTAGAAGGCTTCCAGGCGGCGCGTTCGCAAGGTAAACAGGGTGCGGATTTTGAAGAGTTTGTCGCTGACTTTGTGATGAACCCGACCGCAGCCGCGTCAAAGCGGGCAAAAGAAAAAGCTAAGTTTGTCACCCTGCAAAGTGACATGGAAGGATGGCTGCTAAACGGCCAGAAGTTTTTCGGCGGTCATTGGATTGGCCGCAGTGTCGTGCCGTTCTACAAAACACCCACCAATGCCGTACTGTATGTGGCCGACCATTCGCCGATTGCCCCATTTATGAAGCGCTGGACAACCGCGATGGAGCAAGGCGGCGCGGAGAAGGCTGCCGCGACCTCACGCTGGTTGATGGGCTCAGGGATAATGGGGATGCTGTACCTCATGTACAAAAGCGATCGCTTCGAGTGGACAGGGAACCTTTCGAGCGACCACGAACTTCGCGCGGCGCACAAGCGCATGGGACGCAAACCCTACCATGTGCGTACCGGCGATACATACTTCAATTACAATTTTATTGAGCCGATCAGCACCATCGTCGGGCTTATTGCAGACGGCTTTGAAATAATGGAGCACCGTGATACCGACGAGAGAACCCGCACTGAGATTGGTTTGGCCCTTATTGGGGTCGTGGGGTACAACCTGACGAACAAGACATTTATGACCGGGCTCTCTGCCTTCATAGAAGCAGTGAATGAGCCAGATGGGCCAATGGGGGCCAGATTCGCAAAGAATTATCTCAAGGGACTGGTGCCAGGATCTGCGCACTGGAACGACTGGAAGCGTGCCACGGACGATATTGAGCGATTACGGCTTACGTTCCATGACGAGTATCTTGCGCGGCTGCCTGGCTTCTCCAAAAACTTGCCACCACGACGTGACTTGTGGGGGCGTGCCGTTACTGGCAATCGTGTGCGGTCTGACTACGAACCCAACCCCGTCGATGAGGAGCTTGTTCGACTTCAGCATGGCCCAGAAAGGCATCCGACATCGCTGGAAATAAAAGGCATTGCATTCGACCTGGAGCACAAAGAGGTTGATTGGTATCACAAACGCGCAGGTGGCCTCGCCTTCACAGCTTTGAAAAGGTTATTGAAGAGCAAGGATTATCGAATAATGCAGGAAGCCAGCCAGGCTGGGAATTTAATTGCCAGCAAGCAGTGTGTGACGGCCATCCAAAACAAAATTAATGCCGCTCGCATCCAGGCGCAAATAGATTTATTTGGGGAGCCAGGGAAACAGGTAGAAAGCCCCTGGAATTATACCGACGAAAACGGAAGAAAACAAAATCATCTTAAAGATGAGTACGATGAAAAGAAGGACAAGCGTGACGGTGAAATACAAGAAGAACTTGATGAGATCAGAAAGATTAAGCGCGAGGCCCAGCCATGACCATTAGCACCACGACCCTAAAAGCCAGTTATAGCGGCAACGGTTCCACCACAGCCTTTGCCTACACCTGGAAGATTTTCGCATCGACTGAACTTGCCGTTTACATTCGGGTCGACGCAACCGGCGCGGAAACACTGAAAGCGGAGGGCACCGGCTCGACGAACTACGCAGTCAGCGGTGTAGGCGTCGCTGGCGGCGGCAACGTCACCTTTGTAACCGAACCCGCGAGCGGCGAGACCGTCGTTATTCTTCGTGACACCGCGCTGACGCAAGGGACTGACTACCAGCCCGCCGACCCCTTCCCCGCTGCCGATCACGAAGACGCATTAGACAAACTGACGCATGTTGCCCAGGAATTGCAGGAAGAACTCGATCGAAGTTTCAAGGTTTCGCGGACAACATCGATCACCACGCCAGAATTTACGGATGACGCGACGGCGCGTGCATCGAAGCTGCTCGGGTTTAGTTCCGACGGCCAAACCTTGCAGGCAACCACGGGCCGCGTCAGTTCCGTATCGGTTTCCAATGTCGCAACCTCAAGCGGGTCACCCGGGACTGCGACCGCTAGTTTCACGGACACCACAGGTGCTCTGGCGCTCGGCATACCGATCGGGCAGACCGGCATGGCCGGTGGCATCTCGATGCAGTATTCGACGACCACTGCAGATGCAGATCCAGGTGCAGGCTTCATACGTCTGAATAACGCCAACTTCAGTTCTGCAACCGTTCTATATGTCGACGATACTGATGGCTCGACGGACATCTCTGCATGGGTGCAAAGCTGGGACGACAGCGACGGCGCAAACCGGGGTATTGTCACAATCTCTGGCAATCCGAATACCGCTTCCCCGATTGTCACCTTCAAAGTCACCGGCGGAATTACGGACGCATCTGGCTACTCGAAAGTGCCGGTGGCTTATCTCGCCGGCTCCACGTCGGCCTCCAACAACGCCGAGGTATCCCTCGCGTTCTCCCCAGCTGGTAGCTCGGGCGTGCCGGCTGGGTTGGGTCTGAAATATTCCACGACCACAGCAGATGCCGATCCTGGGGCTGGGTATATACGTTTTTCAAATGCCACCCTGTCAAGCGCGACAATATGTTATATCGATGATGCGGACCTGGCGGGTGCGGACATCAGCGGTCTGGTTCAGAGTTGGGACGACAGCACAAACTCGGCGCTGCGTGGCACTATCACGTTAATCAAGGAAACGAACGCCGCGGTCTGGGCCACCTGGAATATTACCGGGGCGGCAACTAATGCAAGCGGCTATACAAAACAGGCTTTGACCTATGTGGCTGGTACAGGCTCGTTCAGCAATGATGACCTGGTCCGGTTGGTCTTCGTACGCAGCGGCAACATCGGCGTGCCGGGCGGTCTGAATTTGACGTACAGCACGACCACCACAGACTCAGATCCTGGTGCGGGCGTCATACGTTTCGATAATTCCACTCTGTCAAGCGCATCGAACGCTTATATCGACGACGTCGACACAGCGGGCGCCACCATCTCAACGCTTGTGCAAACCTGGGACGACAGCACCACGACCGCGCTTCGCGGAACTATGACAATGTCGAAGCGCGACGACCCCGCGGTTTGGGCCACCTGGAATGTAACGGGTGCCGCGACCAACGCGAGTGGCTATACGAAACAAGCCCTCACTTATGTCGCAGGCACGGGTTCATTCAGTGACACCGACCCAGTGGTTTTGGGATTTGTACGCACCGGAAATATTGGCGCTACCGGATCGACCGGCTCCACCGGCTCCACCGGGGCCACCGGCTCGAAAGGCGATAGCGCTGGCGTTCTCATGGCCTGGGAAACTGCCACAGCCGATAGCGATCAAGGTGCCGGAAAAGTGTGGGGGAATAATGGCACGATTTCCAGCATATCGGTTTTATATTTAGACGATGTTGAAGCCGGTGGCGCATCGATCAACTCGCTCGTCGACAGTTGGGACGACAGCACGACAACAGCGCTGCGTGGTACGATCGCAATTTACAAGAACAGCGCACCTGCGAACTTCCACATTTTTAACGTGACGGGTGCGGTTACGAGCGCGTCGACCTACTCTAAGATCGCGGTAACTTACGTCCAAACGTCGGGCACCATCAGCGATGGCGACGCTGTCTCGGTACAGTTTGTCAGAACGGGCAACGCCGGTGGCGGCATGTCCTCGTTTACGATGTCGGATGGCTCGACCACTCAAGATGTGGAGAACGGTGAGACGCAGACGTTTGCCGCCGGTGAAGGCATCGACGTGGCGGTTTCAGCGACAAACACGGTCACATACTCTGGTGAGGATGCCAGCACCACAAACAAGGGCGTTGTCGAACTTGCCACAGACGCCGAAGCTGTAACCGGCTCTGATACAGCGCGTGCTGTTACCCCTGCCAATGTGACGGCAAAGTTGGCTGCGCCTGGAGCTATCGGCGGAACGACGCCCGCTTCCGGCGTATCGGTAGCTGGTAATGTGAGTCTCTCAGATGCAAGTTCTGTGGATATTTCAACCCCGTTACTTGCAGGAGCAGACCATACCTATACAGGTCTAACAGCACAAATGTTGGCTGGGGGGGCAATATCGGCATTCGATTTAGTCTGTATTCATACGACAACACAGGAAGTAGTGGAGGCAGATGCGAGTGGATATGCTACTGCTAGAGTAATAGGTATCGCTCCTGCGGCTATTAGTGACACCGCTACTGGTACGATATTGTTACATGGATTTATCCGTGACGATACGTGGACCTGGACTGCGGGGTCTACTCTTTATTTATCAGAAACGGCAGGAGCTATGACTCATACAGCACCAAGTACAGACGGTGCATTTGTTTTAGTTGTTGGTGTGGCACTTTCGCCTGACGTTGTTTACATAAACCCAAGTATGGATGTAATTGAGCACGCATAATGGCAAACGAAGTTGAAAAATTAGACACCATCGCTATAGCGGACATCGAAAAGGTTAATACCTTAACTGATGATAACATAGAAAAAATCAATACTCTTGAATTTACAGGAACGTCTACTTATGAGTTGTTTGCATGGGGAGATGGTGGAGGTGGATCAGTAGGAGACGGTACTGTAACTAATAGAAGTTCTCCTGTTCAAATAGGAACTGCCTTCTTTGGAGAATTAGATGTAACTGATGTTTATGCAACAGAATGCCGAATTACTAATTCTGATCTTGCATCGGCAGCTGTTAAAGCAGACGGTACTCTATGGACTTGGGGGTCTGCTACTTATGGTCAACTAGGACATAATAATACCACTAATTATTCTTCTCCTGTACAAGTTGGCTCTTTAACAGATTGGAGAAGTGTGACTAATGCAAAAACACAAAGTATGTGTGCTACTAAAACTGACGGAACTTTGTGGGGATGGGGGGATAACGATGCAAATGGACATTCCAGTGGAATATATTCTTCTCCTGTACAAGTAGGAACAGATACAGACTGGTCTCCCTATCTTGGCGCCGGTAATACTTATTGCTATTGTTTGAAAACAAACGGGGAACTATGGATGTGGGGGAAAGGGGGCAATGCTTTCGTTGGAGCAGGAACTGCATTAAATAGTCCAGGTCCACCCATACGGGTCACTGATAAATATTTCACATACATAGGGGCTGGTCCGAGCAATGCAATTGCTGGAGTAGAAAAAACTACTGGGAAAATGTACTCATGGGGAACCAACAATGGATGGGGAATGTTAGGTTTTGGAGATACTTCTAACTCCTCTTCTCCTGTGCAAATGGGTACGGCTACAGATTGGGCATGGGCAGGAGGAGGGGCATCATCTATGGTATTTGGTAAAACTAATGGAGAGGGATACGGTGCTGGGAGAAATGATAATGGGTTTTTAGGTACAAATAATGTAACTACATATTCTTCTCCAGTTCAAGCAAGTGACAAATCTTATGCTAATGCAGGACATGGGTGTGCTTATAATAGATTCCATGCAATAACAACTGATGGAGCCTTGTGGTCAATAGGAGGTAGTGGTGGTGATGGTACTTCTGGAACAGGAGAAACTGCTGCACAATCTTCTCCTGTGCAAGTTGGAACTTTAACAGATTGGATATGTATTAGTAATGCAGGTGGAGGTGGACGGACTACTAGTAGCATAAAATTAGCTATTAGAAAGTCTTGAAATGGGTTTATTAGATAAACAACTTGAAGCTGGTATTCATGGAGATTTTGATAAGGGTTGGTTGATTGCTCAACAACTGGAAAAGGAAACTCCAACCTGTCCACGAGCAGCATTTAATCGTGGCTGGTATTTATTACGTCAAGGCAAGCTATTGGAAGGGCACAAACTTTTAGATAAAGGACGATTTGAGGACGTATTCGGAAATAGACATATAGGCTCCAAGCAACCTATTTGGAATAGAGAAGAAGGTACTGTCTTGTTAAGTTTGGAAGGTGGTTTAGGTGATCAGATTAAGAGCTATCGGTTTGCTTTTGATTTACAGGAGTATGGTAATCGAGTGGTGATTTCCTGTTCTCCTGAATTAGCTCCCCTGTTTGCAGAAAGGTTTGCAGTAGTGGAACACGATGCAGCATGTGGCGCGTACCATGATTATTGGCTTCCTTCGATGTCGGCAGTAGTTCCTTTCGGATACGAGTATGAAGATTTAAAAGGGGAACCTTATATTGAACGCACCGCTGATCCAGTAGCGGGACGCATAGGTGTAAGGTGGAGCGGCAATCCAAAGTTTGAACATGAGCAGCACAGGTTCTTCCCCGCTGATTTAATGTTTGATGCGGTAAAAGGGTACGATTGTGTTTCGTTGCAGAGAGATAAAGATGCGGAATTAAAACCGGGATGGATGAAGCAAGCTCCGTTGGAGGATTGGCAAACTACCAGAAAGTCAATCAGCCAATGTGAATTGGTAATAAGTTCTTGCACCAGCGTTGCACATTTGTCAGCAGCGATGGGGGTTGAAACGTGGATTGTAGTTCCTGTTTTGTCATATTATCTGTGGGCGTTACCAGGAAACGTGACACCTTACTATGATAGCGCCACACTTTTCCGCCAACAGAAGTACGGAAGTTGGGAAGAGCCATTTATGAAGATCAAGGAGCAGTTGCGATGTATGCACACGTTAAAGACGATGGCAGCGTAGATTATCTGGGTGCATTACCTAAGAGTTGGGGTAACACATCTAATTTGCATCTATCAAATGGTAATGATGCCCATCTCAAGACTCTTGGGTGGCTCCCTATAGCGGAAACATTTGTTACTGCTACCTATAATCAAGTATACGATACAGATGTAGTTACTGTCGAAGAAAATAGAGTTACTTTAGTGCATCGTGTAAGAGATATGACCCCAGAGGAGAAGATCGCACGGGATGAAAGCCATATGGGACATTTACGGGGAGAAAGAAACGAAAAACTTATAGATTCTGATTGGACACAAGCATCAGATCATTCTTCTCCTTTAGCTAATGATAAGAAAGTGGAATGGGAGACGTACAGACAAGTTTTAAGAGATTTACCAGCAACAACAGATATGCTGACATGGCCTGATTCGTTTACTTGGCCCACTGAACCGGAGTAATAGAGTATGACTGATGGAAATTATTGTCGTTGAATGGACCGACGCTGCGGGCTCCGACGGAACCTGGTCGGAAAATGCGGGCGACCTGGAACCGGCCAGGATCACCAGTGTTGGGTTTTTGGTGAAAGAAACGAAAAGAGCAATCACCCTGGGCCAAAGCCGGGATGATAACCGACCGCCGAAATTTGATAACCTGCTCGCAATCCCGCGGCACGCAGTAACACGGAGGGCGCCACTTGTAGAGGTTTGATATGGTCAAGAAATTTGTATTCGCATCGGTCGCACTAGCGGCCTTTTTTTTTGCCATCCCCCCGGCGGCTAGTCAGGAAAATGAGCATGAGCAACGCCAGTCCTCCAGCCCTTGCGGCCAGGATAAGCTGCTCGAAGGCATAACCCAATTCTTCGAGTATCGGTGGCAGGCGAAGTTTGTTGACCTCGGCCCTGGCCCGACGCAGCGATTTCTGGAACACAACAGCCTGACGGACGCTGAGATTGCAGTGGTGCGCGTGTTCCATAGCCGACACCAGCCCACGGTTGCAGTGGTGACCGCCCGGCGGTTCACGAATTATCTGGACGGCAACCCAATCGTCGACGTCCTGTGCATTGTGCCTGCACCGGGCGGCGGCCTGACGTGGCAGTACGGCCCACGCGAACTAGAGGCGATTATCGCTGTGCCTGGACATGACACATAATGGAAGGCTTCAGCTGACTCACACAATACTGGCATCAAATCCTGGCGCTGGGCATCCTGGTTGTCTGGGCCACCCGCACGAAAGAAAAGCTGTCTGAAGTCATCAAGGATCTGGACAGTGTCACAGGGCACCTTGAGAAAGTCTCCGACAACGCGGAGACCACGGCCAAGGAACACATCCGGCTGCAGGCGAACTACGACGCAAACCTTACGGTGATGCAGAAAAATATTACCTCGCTCTGGCAGATAATAAACTCCATGCGCGATCGGGAACTGGACAAAAGATGACAACAAGAAAAACGCCAACTCAGATTGCGCTGGCAGCGCTGGACCGGATCGACCGACATGAAAAGGAATGCGGTGAACGATGGAGAGAGGCGCACACAGAACTTCGCGCTCTGAGGGAGCGTTGGGAGAAATTGGCCTGGCTCATCATTGGCACTTTGGTGGTCGGGATACTTACCGTTGTTTTTGATTCACTTTTTTAAAAGGAAATAGAATGGAAAATTTAATAACTTGGTTTGGCGATCTGCCTGCATGGCTGACCGCTATCACAACAATTGTGACTGCCGCGACTGCGGTCACTGCCTTAACCCCGACCAAGGCCGATGACGCTATTGTGTCCAAAAT
>Ga0114909_1001683_pt1 | contig 11748 bp, 8 predicted proteins | sample MalvireepMed_906_FD_87290 | JGI IMG/M metagenome (GOLD analysis project Ga0114909, IMG submission 87290) | Marine viral communities from the Global Malaspina Expedition - Malaspina viral metaG DeepMed_906 | ecosystem: Environmental > Aquatic > Marine > Oceanic | place: Mediterranean Sea...
CCGTAGCACAGGCCAAAACGGTTCCTAAGGATGAAGTTCTAGTTAAGCCTGAACCTGAGATGAAGGATGAAGTTCTAGTTAAGCCTGAACCTGAGATGAAGGAAGATCCTATTCCAAAGATAGAGCCTGAAGTTAAAGAAGACCCTACTCAGCTTGCAGTTCAGAGCGTAGAGAAGCCCATAGAACAGGGCTTTCCAGCAGAGAAGCAAGTAGAAGTTGACGAGTATATTAATAAGTTCGGACAGGGGCCTCAGGTACAAACTGAGAAGAAGCTTACTATTAACGAGGAAGGCGAGGCTACGGGAGGGTACAAACCTCCCGAGAATCCAGTTTTACAACAAGCCGACGATCCATCATCTAACGATATAAATAATATATTAACTAGTCAGATTGGAGCATCTACGGCAGATGACTTAAGTGCTAAGCCTCCGGGAGGAGATCCTATGCCTACTCAAAATAATCTTGAACCCAACAATGATGTAACCCCTGCAATTAATCCGGGAGAAGATCCCCCTGCGGCTGCAGGACCCACTAAGCCGGTCAAGAAAACTTGGACGTGGGATGAGTTGGAACCCTTCCTCCGTGAAAAGATCAAAGGCACAGGAAAGAATACAGCGAAAGGCGATAAAATTCTTGCTCAGCTTAAGAGGGACTTCTCTTTCAAGTACAAAGATGCAGAAGGTAATCCTCAAACAAATTTTGACTATGACCAAATCGTTGAAGGATTCGCTGGGGCGGCGAAGGGCATTGGCTATGGCACGGATTGGCAGAATTTAGGAGGGACGTTCATGGGAGAGAGACCGGTAACAGACCCTACTCCCGGAGGTCCAATGCCTGAACCAAGCGGTACTCCCGCTGCTCTTGCTGCTGTATCTCCTGCCGGAGAGCCCCAGTCGGTGCAGCAAATGTTTGAGTCTGCTTACTTCCCACAAGCTAGAGCTGTACAGCAAACCCTTCAAACTGGTTTAACGCAAGCTATGGGAACATTGGGAAGTAGAGGAATGGATGTTAGTTCTATGGCAGGTGGCCTTGCTATGCCATATGCTAGAGCCCTAGGTGAGCAGACGATGAAGGCTCGGATGGATATTGGTACACGCGTTGCAGATTATACCCAGAAGCAGAGAGCCCTACAAGCACAATCCATACTTGAACAGCAGAGGATCCAGATGGGAGGAGCAACAGCTATGATGCAGGCAGGGATGAGTGGCAACGAAGCATCTCAGAAAGCTGCTCTAGAAATGATGAAACAAGCCTCTTCAGGCATGGCTAACTGGGGAAGCTTATTTGCTAAGAAGCCTTCGACTTCAAATGCAAATACACTCACATACGAGCCTTCATAGTAAGGATAAGAAGGAGGTGATCGGAGATGAATTTAGGAACCCTGCTTGGAGGATTAGGAATAGCAGGCGGAGAGTTTCAAAGAGGAAAAAGAGAAGAGGAAGAGCGTCTAGTAGAACAAGAGCAAAGAAGCGCACAAGCACAGGCAAGCGCTATTAATGCAAAAATTGCTCTACATAACCTTACGGAGAGACAGGGGTATATGGATGTTAAAAAGAGAAGGGCAGCAGAAATAGGTCCTATCTTAACAGTACTTCATGCACAAATGAATGCATCGGTTGAGTCCGATCCGGAAACGGGCGGCGCACCGCACCAAGAAGCATCTCAAGAGTTGATAAATAATCATAAAAAATATGAAGATATTGTAGCTAAATATAATGTTGAATTAGATATTTATGATGCTCAAAGAAAGCCAGATGAGGAGCTAGAGAATCAGGTAGCAGAATATGCTTATAGCCAATATGTACACTCCAAGGCTTACCAGATGTTTGGTCGGGAGGGTGCAGAAGGTGCAGTAGGGACAGGACAAAGATTGTCACAAGAGCAGAGAAATCGAGCTGTTAATCAGTATATTAAGAGTTCTATACATGACCCACTATCTCCAGCTTATCAGGATAGAGCTGATTTCTATATACAGAATTTTCCACAGACAAAATTTGTAGAACAAGTAGTAAGGGATAGATTTCAGATTTTACAAGCCCGCGAAAGAAGCGATACTGCTAAGAGGGCAGCTAGAGAAGCAAATTCTAGAGTTGCTATTCAGCAAGCAAACGCCATTCTTGAGAGACAGACTAGCCTGCATGGCCACTTGAACGAGGATGAAAGAAGCTACCTACAGGCTTTTAAGTATAGCGCCGGCCTTGCTATGCAGACAGAAAATACCATAAGTGCAATAGAGGGAGAAATTCACAATCTCACTCAAAATAATTTTGCTACGTTCGCACAGAGGTTAGGGGCATACCAAAATCAGGCTACCACTACGATTTCCGCGGATGATCCCGAGACCCGAGAAGCAGTGCAGTTGATTTTCGCTGAGGTCAATGCCGCAATAGCAGATGCAGATGCAATAGGTCAAAATGATATCGCGGCGCGTAAGGGGGCATTAAGAAAATCTTTAGATAATCTAAGAGTACGGCAAAAATCATTTGCTGATGATGCACGTAACTATGGAATACAATTTCGGAAGGTTATTAAAGACAAGGAAAACTTGGATCTCGACGCTACAATTAAAAAGCAATATGGAAATATTTCGGAAGCATTACGCAAATTAGAGGAAGGTTCGGATAGAAAGTTTGAACATGGATACGATAAGGTAAACCCACGTTGGAGAGAAAATTCTCTTCGTTTATACCATCCAGACCTCTGGCTGCAATTGAATCCCGCTAATCCGGGTGGTCCAAAAGACCCTCCGCAGCCAGCTCTATTGGGCCCATCTACACAACCCGTCCCTCTACGGGTAGCTCTGGAGGGCATGCAGAATAATGCTCCTACACTAAGTCAGGTAGGACGCTTTAACTTTGCTTCTTATAATCCCTCTAACGATTCAGCAGGGGTTCAGCCGGATCTTACATACGATCCGAATCGTGATAATGCAGCTTATCAGCCAGCTGCTCTTACGGGGGGTGAGGAGGATGACTATGCAAACGATCCTCTACTCCGAGCTTTTGACACACTCCAACCCCTAGATCCATTAGATGTAAATGCTCCCATCGTGAAGGATCCTAATGATTCCCGGCTTCAAGAGAAAGCACAGAATCTGTTAGTAAAGCTCAACACAATACTGGAATCGGATGTCAAAAGAATTTCCGGGAGACAGATATCAGAAAATCTTCGGCAGCAATCTGAAGACCTTGAACGGACGTTCTTAGCCATCGATGGGGTTTCAGTTAGGGATTCAGAAAAGCAACCAATAAATACCTTGTCCCTTTTGTCTAGCCTCCAACAAGATTGGAAAGGGGAGACGGGGACGTGGCCAGAGTTCGTCAGCATGCTGGATCAAGCCACAACCCATATTTTATCTGGAAATCCTGTTTCCAGAGATGCTATTGACACTCCGGGGAATGTAATAGATGCCAAAAGAAAAATTAGACAGGTTGACGCCGACTTACATAAAGCAAAGCATAAGTTGTCACAGATGGAAACATTGCAAAAGGCTTGGAAGAAAAGGAAGAAAGTTACTGATGATATGGCGAAGCTATTTCTTGGAGATGCATATCCAAAGTTGAGGACAGAGGGAAGAGTTGCAAGCATCATAGAGATGATGCGCTTCAGGGATGAGAGGGAAGAGGCCAGAAAGCTAACGCATAAATATTTAGGAGGCGAGAAACAAAAACCCTATTATGGTAAGAATGGACAGCTTATAGAGTTTCCTTCGGGGCCCTCACGGGCCGTAAAAGAAATACAGATGGTAAGGGATAAGATCGATGAGATAAGTACTTCAGGCGATTTGAGAGGGGATCGGGAAACAGTTCGGTCTTATGAAGCCATGCTAGCAGAGGGAGATCCGGAGACGGAGGAGCGACAACTAGAAAAGGATATACGTATTCGTAAGTTTAAATACGAAGATCCTGACAAGACGCAGACAGGGACAGAGAAAGAAACGCGTGCCTATAAGCTATTACAGGCTACACTAGGAAAGAAGAAAGCAGATCAGTGGATCGAGAATAATTATGGCACCCTAACAGAGGAGCTATGGAATAATGGGTTCCGGCCTCAGGGAACATCAATTCATGCCTCCTTTCATACTGGTCTACGCCCACCACTGAGAAGTGGAGGCAGTGGTGGTACTCAACTTCCACCCTTCGAGACGAGGAATTATGTCAGGCGTGGCGGGCGAAGGGTACAAGAAACAGGTTCACAAGAAACAGTAGGGAAGCCTGAACCTGCGGGCAGTCCGAGGCAGTATTAGGAACTAATTATGATAAATGATACAAAGAGCTTACTATGGATTACTGGAGGATCTGAGGGGTTAGCAGTAGCTCGCAAGCTACATGATCGGGCAGATATTCTCTGTTGGGGAGATTACATTATGTACGGGGATCAGGAGAATATGCCTCAATATCGTGTACAGGATCAGGTATCCCAGTGGCTACGAGAGGCAGATATGTCGTCAAATGATAAATATTTAATTACGGATGGCTTTCAGTCCTTTGCTATTCCTCATCTTCTGGAGGGTAATATATATCGTTCAGCGTTAGATTTCGATTCCGATCTCGGCGGCGGCAGGGAATCCAAGTCAGTTGCAGATCTTCAGCGTTCTGCTATCCAAGCTAGAATATTGTTTCAGAAATGTGGAGTTTCCTCAATCCCCCTTATTACAATGAATAGCATTCAGGATGCTTTCGACTTCCTTAAAATAGATTTCGGTACAGGTAATGAGATTGTAGTAAATGGGAACTACTTTATCTTCCCCTCTAGTAAGTCAACGCGTACGTGGCTGGACGAACTGTGCCATAGAACAAGAGTGAAGGCTCCAATCTTTATTAGCACTCTACCAAAAGGTTTTAGGGCACACATTATAGGACTCTTTCATGAAGGCAAGCCAATTGCGGCTCCCTTGCTGGATCTGGGAGGATCAGTATGCTCTATCAGTCCCAATAGTCCTATGTATACTAATACTCTTGAGAAGATCATTCCCTTCCTGATAGATCAAAATTGGACTGGTCCTATTAGTATGGGCCTTACAGTAAGCAAGGACGAAGAAGGATGTCAGGCTCTTGCTACGAATTTAATAGCTGAGATGAGGCATTGTAATGTACCTAGCATGTACGAATTGTATCCGGGCAATATAGAAGAAATGATCTATGATATACTAGAAGGAGCTCCCATACACTGGAAAGGAGGATGGTCTTGTTACTCTAAGATGTTAGTTGGAGAGCAACCAAATCTGGAACCTGTTTGGATAGAGGATGGCATAGAGAAGCATGCTAACTTGTGGTGGTGCGATGTGATCGAAACAGAAACAGTTTCTCGCTTGACGGGTAAGCATTTTTGTACGCTCACACAATCTCACAAAAAAGATCCTAGAAAGGCTACTTCCCAGATAAAACTAGCAGAGGAGAAGATTGTATCTCCTGATCATATAGTATTTCCTCTCGGATCGAACGACGATGCTTTTAAGAATTTCTCTGCTTTAACTAATTGGGAATTATGCAAATCCGAATGGAGGACGGTGAAGAAAGAATGACTATCAGGGGATTAATTTTAGCCATGTTTATGATTGGATCGACCACTGCAATCGCAATTGTGGCTTTATCGAAGGGAATTAATGGTCATCTGATGACTTCATGCATAGGGCTAATAGGAACTATTGCTGGTTACGCTTTTGGACGTTCTTCGATGATTAAGGCAGTGGGAGGTCGATAGATATGAGGGTGAGATTCCATCGTCGTAGTTTTCGTACGAAGAAAGAACGACGTCAGGCTAAGGCAAGCTCTGACGATGAGAGTGACTTACGGATAGGTAGATTCTTTAAGCGAGCTCTTGGCGGTGTTGTCAAAAGAGTTTTTGGTAAAAAGCCACTTAAAGGTCTCATGCAGTTAGGCGGAATATTAATGGGAGGAGTTCCCGGACTACTCATGTCTGTGGGTTCCGGATTCATGAAAGGTAGGGGAGGACTCATCGGTAAGGTAGCGCCCTACCTAAGCCTAGCCAAGGGACTGGGATTCGGTGGGCTCCTCAAACCGGGTAAGGGAGGAGATGTTGGAGATTTTGTGAGACGGCTTGGAAAAAGGACCGGCCTCTACAGTGGGCCAATCGGCGCACAGCATACAGCTTCTTTCGCCCCTATTATGGGAGAGGGAGTAAAGAAGGGAGTGAAGTTATCTACTATTCTCAAGGGTGGAAAAGATGAAGCCATCTTTAGTGATATTATGGAAAGATTTGGGAAGGAGAAAGGTACAAAGCTAATCAATCAGACTCTCAAAGGTCTACAGAAGGGTAAGTGGGGTGGATTTATTAAAGGTGCGGATACTGCATCTCTAGGAGAAGGGGACGGATACCAGCAAGTCAGTAACGGCAGGAGCGATTCAGGAACCCGTTTCTCAGGTAGAAGGCCTGATGGTGAAGTAGTAGGTTCTGACGTGCTGCATGGTGAAGTAAGTGGCGCACCCATCAGTTTGTCAACAGATCCCACAACGGTTGCGAGAGAACTTCAGAATGCTACAGCTGCCCAGAAGCCGGGGATATTCAAGAGATTTTTTGACTTCCTCGGGTCTGATCAATTTGCAAGTCTGGCTAAGATAGCCGGAACGGCTGCCTCGACGGCTGCCCTTGTGCGGTCATATTCCCGAGCAGACGCTCTAGGGAAACAGGGCGCAGCCTTTTCCAATACTGCTTTTCAGGAAGGATTAGATCTATGGAAGAGGACTATGAATGCGAGTAGTCAGAGCGATCAGTTACGCGTAGCGATGCAAAACGATCTTGGAGCTTCTTTTGGTGGCATACTTACACCGAAATCTAGGAGAGGATAATGCCCGAAGAAAGTTATAACGATAGAATGTGGGAAAGGATCTCTAGCGGGATCACTTATTATGATCAGGAGCTAGAGCCTAAGTACCGCCGTTGGCAGGGTATCTATCGTTCAGATACCGGTTCTATGGGAGCATCAATTAACCCCGACGATGCTTTACGTATGAACTTATCTATAGGGGACATGGCGGAGATGCGTCGGTATTACTTTGCCCGTCTTAACTTAGGAACATCCTTTATCAATATCAAGACGTCTGCGTTGACTGTAAAGGAACCTACATTTAGCGCTACTATCCTAGACGAATCCCAATATGATCCTGCAAAAGTTCTTCTAATCCAATCCTCTATGCGTAGGATATGGAGGGAGTCTGGAGCGCAGGAAGCAATTAGGGAAGCAGATACGTATAGAAGGGTCTATGGTTACTCTCTCATTAAACCATCATGGGATCGGGTCTTTAATGCCAAGGGAGATATTATGACCCAACGGGGGAAGGCAACAGCTATTCCTCCCACGCGACTCTTCTATGATACCTCAGCAGATCGACCTGACATGGGCTCACTAAGATGGCTGGCTGAGCTTGTCTGGATGGACAAGGATAGCCTAGATGCTATGCGTCAGGCAGGATGGAAGAATACTAAAAAGGTTGGAAGGCATGGTAGGCTAGAGACTCTCACTACAGCACTACCCACCGGGGCCTCAAGCGGGGATGAATCGCATGGCAGGGCAAGTGTTGGAGCTGAAGAACACAAAAAGAATTCCGAAGTCCTGTATCCTGTCTTTTTGATGTGGGATTTTACGAGACGCAAATATACAGTCCTTGCTCCTCGCGGGGAACAGGATGGTCTTGCTGCGAAAGAGAATGAGTATGTTGTTCTCTACGAGGAAAATGATCCGTATCCATACGAGGACTTCTTCCCCCATGTCATGCTGACAGGATTACACGTTCCCAACCAGTTCCATCCACAGGGTGACATAGCTCTGATGGAACCTCACTTGGATCTACTGGCAAGACTGTTTACTGTCTTTGTGGCGCATTCAATTCGCTCTGTTCCAAAGTTTGCATATGCAGAGAATACTATGACAGAGCAGGGGCGTCGTGCCCTGACGGAACCGTCCGTAATGGCTGGGGTGGAGATGAGGTCTAATGCTCCAGTTAATTCAGTTGTACCGCTTCCGTCAGCTCCTGTTCCTGATGCTCTTATTGCAGGCATAGGGAAGGCTGAACAGTATCTCAATGAAGCTGCTGCTATTCTTGACTATCATAGAGGGTCAGCTCCTGCTGGTCGTCATACAATGGGAGAGGTATCCCAGCTAGTTAGCCTATCGGGTGTAAGGGGACAGATGGAGTTGCGACAACTGGAAGAAACGATGGGCAAGTTAGCAGGAAAGCTTTATGACTTGTACCGTTTCGAGAACTCTACGGTGACTATTGTGCAGGAGATGGCTCCGGGGATGCGTCAGCCAATTCAGGTACCAATGGATAGCCTGCCAAGTTCAATAGAACTACTTGTTAATAGTGGATCCTCTGCATTTTCAGATCGTGTTCAGGATAGAAATGATATGATGAATCTCTTCCAACTTGTCACCCAAGTCCCGTTGGTTCCGCCACAATCATTACCAGTTATGAAGCACATACTTCAGACATTCCCACAACTAAGCGCATCCGATGTAATCGATATACTAAGAGCATATATGCAGGCAGCTCAAATGCAACAGCAGCAAGCTCAGGCAGAAGCAGAAGGAGGAGAAGGTGGCTCGCAAAATTCCAAGTCTGGTAACGGGAATCAAGCTGGGTCAGCGCAGTCGGCTGCTCCGGGCTCCGAGGCCGCAGCGTAGTTCACGTCTTCTACGGTTTCCCGCAGGTAGGGTTCAAAGAAGGCGTAGTACTGAGCGCCTATCTCAACGTCTGCGTCGTTTAAAACTTAGATCTAGAATGAGTACTACGAATAAACAACGGTCTTTGATGGCTAGAAAGCTGGGCACTAGCCCAAGAAATATGGTTTAGGAGGATCTATATGGCTTCCAGAGCTCGTCAGGAACAGGCAGAAGGTAATCGAATTTTCCTTAGAAATCTTTCAAGTAAAAAACGACAACGACAAAACTTAGCAGGTCTAAGTACACCAGAACAGGAGCTCTTGCAGGGTTTTATCACTAAGGTAGGAGATATGAGTCCTCCGGGAGGAACGAAGCCAGAACTCTTCCAGACGCTGAATCTGGCTGTGCCGAAGATAGCAGATGTTTATTCCTTTATATTACGGGAGAGTCTTGGCAAGAAGAAAACTTCTAAGCGTGGGAGGAAATCAAAATGAGAATGGGCGGCAGAGGATCAATCTTTCAGAAACTACTAGAAGCTAAAAGAAAGGGGCAACGGGGTATCGGACAACAAGTATCTCAATACGGCTCTCCCGGTGCTCATAGATTTGATGGTGAAACTGGTCTGGGGCGCATGAATAGATTTGATGGTGAAACTGGCCTAACCAGAACTGCTCAGGCTCCCCCATCCCAAAGTCCTTTCAATATCTCCATCAATATGGGGAACGGTGCTGCCCCTCAACCTGCTAGCCAGCCCATAGCAGAACGTAGATTGACTACTCCGGGTTTCAGGTCAGATCCTGCAGCAGAACGTAGAGCTACACGCCCTTTCTCTCCTAGACCACATCGAACACCAACACCATTGGCAGGGCAAAGACCCGAAGCAGCACCCTCTGCACGTGCGCCAATTGGAAACAGGCCAGTGCCGGGTAGACCGTCTAGTCCTATATATACTCCACCTGTTACTGGGAAGCATCGTGAGCAAATCAGAGTAGCATGGAATAAGGCAAAGCAGCGCAGAGCAACCCGACCATTAGCATCAGCGCCTGCCGGGAGAGTAATGATGCCCGGTATACCTCCCACAACTTCCGGAAGACCAACAGCGCCAGCACGATCGGGTTCTCCAAGTCTGGCTTCTAAGAAAAAGAAAAGGGCACAACGTATCTCACGTATAGGGAGGTCTCGATATGCCTAAGGTAGGCGGTAAGAAGTATCCATATACAAAGAAGGGCAAGCAGGCTGCTCGGGCAGAACGTGTTCGTATGCTGCAAAAGAAGAGGAAGAAGGGCGGAGGCGAAAAGAAGTACGGCTATTAAGGTGAGTGGATAATATGCCTGAAGATAGACGCCCAATAGTTGCTGATATCTCGGGTGGCATTAACTCAGATACTGCTCCTTGGTTACTGGAGAAAGAGTTTAAAGATCTCCAGAATATCCGCATACGTATGGGTGCCCTTGAATCTGCCTTTGTTCCTGCTTTGGTTAAGGCTGTTACATTGGATGGCGGGCAGACCATGGAGAAAGCGTGGTTTGCTTCAGTTCCCAAGCATGCCCGTAATATGTGGACAGTCCAATCTAATGGAAAGCTGCATCGCACTACAGTATTAGCAGCTTCGCCCGCAACCACTGAAGTAGATACTCTCTTAGGTGTTCCTCGGACGTCTGCTGTATTAGGTAACTGGTTTATTACGAGCGCAGTTACAAATACTGGGAAGTTGCAGAAGACAGATGGTACTGATTTATATGCTCTTGGCATCCCCACCCCCTCAGCACCCACAACAGCTGAGAAAGGCGGAGGCGCTACGGGAGTTCTCGATGGAACGTATCAATATCGAGTTACATTCGTTGGCACTGCACCAGATGGAATAGATGGATTCGGTCAGGAAGGCCCAATTTCAGCTGCTAGTACGGGCTTGGAAGTGGATGAAAAGCAGATTGTGGTAACAGTTCCCGTGGATGCAACAACCCCAATACAGACTACTCAGAGGAAGATATATAGATATGGAGGGGCAGTTTCCGACTGGACTCTCGTAAAGACATTAACAAATAATACAACAACAGAGTTTGACGACAATATATCAGATGCCGTTGCTGCTGTTTCTTTTGGTGCAGATATCTCTCGCACAACTATACCTGATGGCTGTACCATTATTGCTACTGCCAAGAATAGGCTATTTGCTACCGGCAAGACTCTGGATGCAGATGACCAATATCCAACACGAGTATGGTTTTCTGCCCTAGGTACCGGAGATGTTATGCATGATCCAACTACAAAGGATACTCAGGGTGGATGGTTTGAAGCAGGTCAGGGAGATGGTGAAGCTGTTACAGCCATGGCCCCCATTGGGTCTATCCTTCTTGTCTTCAAGGAGAGTAGTCTCTACGGTCTTTTTGGTGACCATCCGTCTATGTTTGAATTAAGGAAATTAGCTAATGTTGGAGCAGAGCATCCCGAGCATGTTAGTATAGTTCCCCAAGGCGTTCTCTTTCGGTATCAGGATAATGTCTGGCTCTTTGACGGCAAGCAAGTTACATCGCTAACCATTAAACGCTTGGAGGGCATGCTTCAGTCTAAGGCTACCGGTCTTACCGCGGACACCCAGACAATTGTAGGATGCGGCGCTAATCATGAATCGCAAGAATATGCCATGCTGCTCAATGACAGCAATAGTAATATTGGAGGGACGGAGCTTATTGTCTGGGATAGTAATGCAAACGCATTCCATAGGACAAAGGTAACAGACCGCATTGCCTATATTACTGATGGTCTGGACTGCGTATATATAATACAGGAAGATGGGAAAATTATGAAAATACTGCATGAGTCCGGAACACGTGCTACAGATTGGAAAGTAGAGCCTCCTACACTGTACGGCAATGGATCTACGTTGCGGCTGGTAGCTTTAGACTTTGCAGGATTTTGTTCAGAGTCTACATCATTTGTAATAGAAACTGTAAAGGGTCCGGGAGAAGCCACGGAAACGGTTACTCTTACTATTCCATCCTTTACCGGAAATTATTATACACGTCTTCCAGATTCGATCTATGGTCGTAAATTCGATTTCACGTGGCAAAGCGGAGCAAGTGCAGCAACTCTCCAGCTACACACTATTATGGCAACAGCGAATC
>Ga0114909_1001687_pt1 | contig 11720 bp, 7 predicted proteins | sample MalvireepMed_906_FD_87290 | JGI IMG/M metagenome (GOLD analysis project Ga0114909, IMG submission 87290) | Marine viral communities from the Global Malaspina Expedition - Malaspina viral metaG DeepMed_906 | ecosystem: Environmental > Aquatic > Marine > Oceanic | place: Mediterranean Sea...
GCCTTGCCCTTGACGTTCTTGACGTACTTGCCGAACCTCGGCTTCGCAGCACTGGATTCGGAGTAGCCGCCACTCTTTTTCTTGGCCATGTCTTCACCTCGTTCTAGTAGAGTTGTGCTCTGCGAGCCTCCTCGGCCCGCTCCCTGGCTCGCTTGGCAAGCATACGCTTCAGGTTCATGATAAGCTCTGCCTGCTCCCTCTCACCCGGAGCCATTGTAGCAATCACTTCCTCTGGCAGGTAGACGTTCCGGAATGTTTTGCCGCCCGGTATCTCCAGGATAGCTTCCTCGGCAGCCTCTCTAAGCAGAGCCTCCTGTGTCCTCGGTGGCAGATCGCTCACCCGGAAGCCTGTGCCCAGGTTCGCCATCGTACCAAGCACACCCTTCCGTGGGTCGGTCAGTGTTCTAGCTGTGGTCAGGAACCTGGAGAAGGGACTGTTGAGCATCAGGTGCTCGAAGGTCTGGTTGACCAGAGGATCAACCCTGCCCGTCCTCTGCCCCGTCATCAGGTCACTGATGTTAGCCATGGTCCTGCCCATGGTCGGGTCCAGGTCAGTCAGCGGACGTCCGCCCATCGGACCCTTCTGGAAGAACGTCTGTCCCGTGGCTGTCTCACCAAGGAACTTGAGCATGGGGTTGAGGCGAGATGCCGTCTCCATCAAGGGGTTCGTGAGGACCTCTCCGCCCGTGGTGGGCATGAAGGTGAACGGGTCCATGGACATCAGGTCCAGGGTTGTCAGGTATCTAGGATCACCTTTCGGACCCTGCATCATTTCCGGCAGCTCAACAGCCATTGACTGTTGCAGGTACTCTGGGAGAGGACGTGTCTGGTCGCCCTTCAGGTGGCGGGTGCCGCGCACCACCTTCGCCAGCCTTCCACCAGGTCGTTCCGCCAGCTCCTTGATTACGAAGGGCATCTGCCTGCTGGAGAACTTGTAGAATGGGAACAGTCTCTGAGCTATCTCCCTCTCGAACGCCGTGTATGCCTTGGACGAGTAGTCCACCTGCGCTGCATTGATCCGCTTCATGGCTGCCGCCGGGTCAATGCCACGCCTCAACGACTCGATGAACGGGGTCAGTCGGTTGAGGTCCTCAACGTACTGGCCCAGCATTTCGCCAGCAGCCGATGGACCGTACCCGGACACAGACCTGCCGCTGACACCACGTTGCTCTGTCAGCATGGACCTGACATTCAGAGGGCCACTAGCTTCCGGAACCTTCTTACCAAAACCGAACCACGTTCCTATCATTTCGGGAATCGTCGCAGGCGCGTCCGTGCCGCCAATACCACCGACGTATCTGCCGCCAATCCCCTCCGTCAACGCCTCGCCTGTCACATCGTGTACGTTCGAGACAGCACCAGCCCGCTCGAACACCTCGCCCATCTGACGCTTGGGAGACTGGACATAATACATCTCGCGTATCAGGTCCGTTGCAACCTCGTCGTTCAAGGCCCTGGTTTCCACGCCCCTTGCAAGCCTGTCCGCGTGCATCCTCCGCACAGCGGCGAGGCCCGATGCGCCCTCCATCACCCCGCCCTTGGCGACGTGCCTCGCTGTTAGTAGTGCTCCAGGCATACGGTGCAGCTCCACCAGCCCGGCCACCCAGTTCCTGATCTGTCCGGAGATGCCGTTGCGTGTATGGAACGCCAGCCACGGTGCGGTCAGCATCCCCTTTATCATGTTAGTAGCACTGTCAAAGCTCTTGGCAATCTCGCCAACGACCTCGGGATTCCTGAACGACTGGTGGAACCGGGTCAGGTCGTCCGCCAAGTCAGCAGGAACGTGCATCTTTGAGATTTCCCTGATGACCTTCGACATTTCCTCCGGGTCATCGACGTGCCTGCCCATCAGCTTGGCTATCTTCTGGTAAACCTCAGCCCCTTCTCCTGTCTCCTTGACGAACCGGGTAGACTTCAGCTTCAGCGACGAAACCAACTCGCTGACCGTCTTGCTCCCCTCGCTGGTCGCTGTTGTGGCCTTGGAGGCGAGGGTCCTGACGGCTGCCTTGGTGCTCTCGATGTAGTCATTGAACGTACTGACACGACGGGTCAGGGCACTGACCGGATCAACGTAGATGCCAGCCTGCATCATGTCCGGGTCCATCCCCTTCATCCATTGCGCCAGCTCCTCCCACCTGTTTGCCTGGCTGGCTCCCGCTACCACCTCAGTGATCACCTCTCCCGTCGCCGGGTCCCTGGTGAACGAGGTGGTCTTCATCTCCTCAAAAATATCGTCAGCCAGATGCCCCCAGCGGTCACCAAGATGCTGTGCCGCATCGTCCATCTTGCCTGTCTCAAGGAGACGGGACAGGTGCGGGTCCTGTGTCATCTCCCTGAGTGCGCCTGTGCCGGACTCCTCGAACCCTCGGGTGAACGCCACTCTCCCCGCAAGGTGAGGGTCCGCCCCGTACAGGGGGCCACGGGAACCGGCGGCCTCGGCACCCTCTTTCGCCACCAGCCTGGCGAAGTATTCTTCGGGAGCTATGAACTCATCTATATCGTCCAATCGCCTCTGGGCTGCATCAATGGCCATTGACCTGTCCAGAGACTCCACGGTCGGGAACGCGCCTGGAGGCAGCGCCCCCGGTAGTTCCTCGGCTGCCGCTAAAGCCTTCTCGGCATCTACTCTGCGCGCTAATTGCTCTGAGGCTTCATGGCCGTACAGCTCCATGAAGTTGGCACCCCACTCGTCCGCATCACCCTTCATTGAGCCGAGGGTTTTCCGGACGCTTGCCACCATGTCGAAAGTTTCCTGGCTGATGCCTTTCGTCAGCAGCAAATCCTCTGGCATTTCCATCAGCTTGTATGTCGCCGTGACCACGTCCGGGTGAGACATCAACGCCCTGTCGGTATCCCTCGTGAGGGACTTCAGGGCATCCTTGTCGAAGCCCTTGGTCATCAACGCCCCGGTGTCAGGGTCGGTGTACCTGACCCATGCCTGTCCGGTGTCCTCGATCTTAAGAACCTTGGCATTGGCGGGAAGGTCGAGACCTGATACCCAGTCCCCCTCGATGGGTATTCCTTCCTCCAGCCCTGCCCTCATCTCATGGAGAGGACGTTCAAAATCATGAACCAGCTCAAGGTCTTCCAGGTTCCTGCCAAGCACCGTCTCCATCTCGCTGCCGGCTTCCCTGCCGAGCACCTCTGCCTGGACCTTCTTGTCATACAGTGCCTGAGCGGTTTTCTGCCCAGCCTCCGTTGTCGTGTCCATCACGCTGGGCCTGAACAGCCTGCTCAAAGCCCGGCCAGCACCCGTCTTGTATCTCAGGTGATTGCCGAACGCATCCAGCACTGCGTCAGCCCGCTTCCCTGTAAACGGTATGGGTGGCGCACCCATGTGCAGGGCAGGCATGCCCGGAGCCTTCCACCGGGCGAAGCTGCCTACTGGGTCGTAAAGGATATCGTCAAGGTTCTGTCCTACGTCAGTAGCGGCTTCCGAGAACAGCTTACGCTGCCCAATTGCAACTTCCCCCTGCCTCGCCAAGTCCGAACCGGCGTCCATCATCTCGTCGGAATACTTCATCATGTCAAACGGAGTCACCTCGCTGCGTGCCTGGCGGGCACCAATCTGGGTGACTTCATCAAACGCTTCCGATAAAGTCTTGCCGCTTTTCTCAGCAGTCTCTCTCGCTGTCCACGCTGCTGCCTCCATAGCCGCATCATCCATTCCGGCCACAGATTTCCTGGTGGCAACCTTGGCTATGTCGTCCCACTTGCCCATGTGCTTCACCACCTGCCCCCCCTTGGTGGCAGCACTAGCCCCAAGAGACAGGTAGGTCAGCGGGTCAAGCAGCACCTCCGCTGCGAAGCCTGTCAGACCCGGCGTCCACCCGGATTCGTCCCTGTCAAATCCGAACAGCTCTTGACCGGATGTCCTGCCCTCCTGGCTGGTCCAGTTCCACGGCAGTAGCTGGTCAAGAGGATTCTCCAGAGCGAGGATGTCACGAACCATGGACCCCGGAATGTCCAGTATGTTCGCTGCACCTGTCAGCCCACTGATGCCACGCTGCACCAGTGACCTGTTGATCTCCTCCTCCTCCCAAGGAGCGAGATCACGGTCCTCCATGTGGCGGGCCGATCTACCAAGAGTGGGGAGCGTTGGGAGTATGGGGAGTCGCATGTCTACCCTGTCAGTGGGCCTGGACGGGGAGCTTGACCTGTGGCTGAATCCCTGTCATCAGCACCATGCCACCATCTCCATTCTTCACCGGACTGGGGACCCAGTCCCGCCCTCGCGGCCTTGTCTCTCGGAACCCAATGCTTCGCCCTAAGATGATTGGCGTTACTCGACTCCCACGACCTCTTTCTCTCCGGACTGTTGATTCCGTAGTGCCAGTCATCGGGATCCTCTCCCGCCGGAGCTTCCATTTTGTAGAATTCTCTTAGTTCTTCTTTGGTGTAGTTACTATAATTCCTTACTGCCCAATCCGCCCATGATGTACTATCGGCACCAAGCCAGTGTTCATCTTTCCATTTGTCGCTATATAAATCACGCAGCAAGTTGTGCTCATCTGATGGGTTAGCTCGCATCTGTCCTATTAGTCTCTGTCGTCTTCTGCCGGAGTCACCGTCAGGTCCCTGGTCAAACTCGGGCGCATTCATTACAGCCTCCTGCCGTGCCCATCCACGGTCGTTCGCATAGCCTTCCGGGACCGCTGCGGTTGTAGTGGCTGGCGTGGCTGGTGTGGCTGGTGTGGCTGGTGTGGTTATCGACGACATGAGAGAAGGTGGCCCCGGTGGCCCCTCCCGGATTAGTCTGTCTCTTTCCTTTTTAGCTGCCGTGATTTGATTCGGGGTGGAGCGTCCGTCTTTGTTGTCGATAATACCTTGCTGAACAGCGATGGCCTGGTCATGACGTTTCTCTCGTCCCGCCGCCAGCTTTGCTTCCGCTGCCGCATCCTTGTCTTCCGTTCTCTCGCCCGCCCTCGTTTTGATTGCGGCCTCAGCTCTCTTATCCTCTACGTTCCACCTGTGTAGCTGCGCCTGCCACTTCTTCTCTGACTGCACCTCGGCCTTGTCGCCGCGCCGTGTCGCCTCCGCCTCCTTCCTCACTGATTCCTGGTATTGAAGTTTCCTCCACTCCTCATCACTCCGGCGGTCCTCGCGATAACCTGACAGCCTATCTCTTTGCAGGCCAAGGGTTGCCCTCTGGTACTCACTCATCGGCTTGCCGCCGATACTGTCAAGCAGGTCCGGGTTCCTGCGGAGGGCCTCAGCGTTCCATGCCTGGCGGTGTCTTTCTCTCTGGTCCATGTCTCTCCGGCCACGACCACGCGCCGTCGCTCGCTTGAGAGTCAGGCGATCACGCTGGGCTGGTGTCATCCCCTCGATCATCGCCTGCTCATCGGCAGACACGTCAACACCACCGGGCCGGCTGCGCTCACGCATGGAAAGTGCCCTGGTCAGGCCCCGTGCGTTCCGTGATCTCCTCGTAGTGTTGCGTTGCCGCTCCATGTCAGCGGCCTGCTCGTCACGGATTCCCTGCACCTCGGCACGAGCGGCTGCTGCACCTGCCGTGTCACCCGTGAAATCCATCTCCTCGGCTCCTGACAACAGGTCTTCAAGCCGAGCCTGTCGAGGACCCATCACTCTGGTCGCACCAGGGATGTCTCGACCTTCCTCGTACCTCACCCCTCTCTCGTTCTCTGTTCCGGGCGCGGCAAAGCCAAGATTACTTCGGTCAAACTGACCCGTGGCAATCGCGTGATCAATCAGGTCTTCACCAGCTATTCCCTGCCCAAGCTGGGACCTCTCCCTGGCAGTCAGGCGTCTGGGTTCAGGCTCCTCGGGGGCGAGTCCCAGCATCCGACCCTCAAGACCTGTCGGATCACTAGGGCTGTAGGTCCCGTGTGCTATCTTTCGTTCTTCAGGGGTGCGAAGACCCGGAAGACCCAGGCGTTCCGATTCACGATCCAGAAATGCTCTCGCAGCAGCCGGGTCTTGCTCCGTCCCTCGCTCCTCCAAGGTCCTGAGATTCCTCTGGTGGTGCTGCTCTTTCAGAGCCAGTGCATTCGCACGGGTCCTGTCATCAATCTCCTCTAGCCTCGCCTTCTCAGCCTCAATACGAGTGATGGAGGCATTTTTCCTCTCCATGTCCGCCAGGTTTTCTCGTCCGAGTTCCTGCCTGGCCCTTGTTCCTCCTTCTTCCAAAGAACCAGCAAGATCATCTACAAGTCTCCGGACGGGGTCAGGACGATGCGGGCCAGGCAACGGGTCCCGTGGCAAGTCTCTGGGAGTCGGAGGCGGGGGTGGCGGAGAAGTTGACAGACCAAACGCATCCCATTCCCTGGTGGGAAGACCCGGAACTGAATCCGGATGCCTTCCCGGCGGCGTCCCTCGCGCCACCCGACGCGCTTCCAGCTCCTGTTTCGACAATGGCTCCGGACGGCGAAGCGTGCGGCCTGCGCCGACTGGCTTGTCTCCTGGCTGCGTCCTCCCTGAGACAGCCTCCATCTCCTCCAGCTTGCGACGGGCTTCTTCATCGCCCTCTATTGCCAAGCGGCGGAGCCGATCCATCTCCCTTCGCCTTGCATCATCCGCCATGTCACACCACCTGTCCGAGCCACCCAAGTGACTGGCCGCGTCCAGTCAGCGAGGCTTCGATACCCTTCTGGATCGCCTGCGAACGAGCACCGCTGTAGGCGTTAGATACGTCTTGCGCTGCCCTTTGTTGTGCGCCGGCATGGGCTAACGACATCAGGTTGCTGGGCTGTGACTGCAACCCTCTGCGTGCCTGGGACTGCGAGAGGTTCTGGTTTGCCTTGGCGAAGTCGCCGGCAATGGAACCACGAAGACGTTGACCCTCACGTCTCTCCGCCGTGGGAGACAGGTGACGGAACAACGAGTCTTCAAAAACCTCTGTGCCGGGTATCCCCGGTCTTGCCAGCCCCCCGGTATTCGAGGCTACATTACCGGGAGACCCTGAAAAGGGGACTGTGGCATTGTCGGGGCCTGTGGCCTGTCCGGGAACTGGTGCTGGGTTGGGTCCCACTGCGGAGGTGCGATTCCACCGGGGTTCCCGAAGCCCGCGCTTCCGGAGAAGTAGTCTCCCATGGAACCGAACACCGCCGGGAAGGCTTTGTCGAACCTCTGCTGGGCCAGCAGGTGAGGGGTCTGGGCGATCTCTGCCAGCACGGGCGACATCGCCGTGTTGTAGAGGTTGCCAAGGAACCCGGCCTGTGTCCCGTATACGTTCGCTCCCGTTCCCATCATCTGGTTCAGGATGGAAGCGATGGCACCCATCTGGTGGCCATAGGCCCCAGTGTCATCCCCTTCCCGCATCTCGAACTGGCCGGTCATCGGGTTGAAGCTCCAGCCTCCACCAGATGAACCTGTCCAGCCGGGCAGGCCGCCGAGCATGCCCCCCATCATTCCTTGTCCCATGAATCCGGAAGGCTGTCCCATCTGGCCGAAGGGACCCGCGCTGGCCATCCGGTTGACCTGCTGCGGAGGTGCGAACTGCTGCATCACCTGCGGCGCACCCATGGTCATGCTGTTCTTTGCGCCGGGTATGACTGTCGGCTGCATTCCCTGAACCATTGTGTGTCTCCTGTATTGGCCTTACTGGACCCTTACACCATAAGAAAATGGACTTGCGCCGCCGCCACCACGGCGACCGCCGCCGCCCTGCCTCGTGGTTGGAGCGATAGCCTGGCTGCTAGGATACACAACTGGCGATCCTGACGGAACACCACTTTGCGGAGCCTGCTGCAACTTGGTATTTGCTGCCTGCGCAATCTCCTGACCGTACTGCCCTAACTCCGGTGCAGCTCCAGGTACTGGCGACACTGCTGGCAGACCGGGTATCACGCCAGCACCGGGAATGTTCTGTCCGGGCTGACCTGTGCCAAACCCTGGGTCCATGGGCTGCTGGGGTTGTCCTGTGCCATATCCGGGGTCCATGGGCTGCTGGGGCTGTCCCACCAAATTCGAGCCTGGCAACGTAGCCCAAGGCGGCATTTGCATTCCGGGGAACATATTGCCCATGCCGCCGAAGCCGCCGCCCATTCCACCGCCGGGCATAGCTTGACCACCACCCCATCCCTGCCAGCCGCCGAAGTCTTGCCACCCTTGTTGTTGCTGCTGGGGCTGTTGAGCAAGGTGGGGGTTAGCGCCCAAGAAACTTTCCAAGTTTATTTGCGTGCTTTCGTTGGGACTCCAGCCGCCCTTACTCATATTCTCTTTCATCTCGGGGCTGTTCCTGATGTGTTCAGGAACATCGGCCCATTTTGTGTGGCCTGGCATTGTCCCTTTACCCCTTTTTGTCCCAGAGGCTCCATATTGGACCCAATGATCCTGCTGCTCGACAGGCTGGCCAGTTCTTCTGTCTAGAGTCCGTCCAGTGATCGGGTCCTGGAAGGTCTGTCCCTGCTCCTGTCTCTGCCATCCCTGCTGGCCACCCCACTGCTGGGTTGGGGCCTGCTCGCCACCACCACCCCACAGGTCCATCATGCTCTGCTGTCCGCCACCGGGATCCACCCCGGTATCCATGCCCTGCCACTCTGGATGCGACAACCCTGGCGGAGCCTGTTGCTGTTGCTGTTGTTTCTGACTGGCATGATACTTGTCTTGCAGCAACTTCAGGCTTTTGTTTTCTTCTAAGCTAAGTTCCCCGTCTTTGTTGTACGAATCTAATGCGTCAGCATATTCCTGTCCAAAATTATCCGCTACTGTTTTGTTTGGGTTGTATCCTAGCTCATCCCACGTCATGAACGTCCCCCAGGACGTCATCCTCCCATCCTTGTTGAACCAGTCCCCACTAGGACCTTGCTGAAGCCCGCTGATTATCTCTCCATTGATCTCCTTTGCCCAAAGGGGCTTGGAGGGGTCTACAACATATGCCCTCTGGGCCGGCTGTTCCGGAGTCGGTTCTTCATCGGCCACCGGGATTCCGCTGTCCGGCAAACCTATCGTGCCACCTCCAGGAGGAGGAAATCTGAGTTTGTCTTGTTCTTCTTTGGTCAGGTCATTCCAGTCCCTAGTCTCAGGCTTAGACGGTGGCTTCCACTCCCCCCTGATCCACTGCCTCCAGGCATCACCATTGGCGTGATCTTCTGGATCAAGACCAGTCTCGTCCTTGAATCTTTGTTCTTCAGGCGTGATGTCTCCACGCTGCCACGGCTTCGGCTCCGGCTGCTGTGGCTGCACCGGGATCATGGGTGGGAAATCACCAGGTCTCGGCTCCGGCACAAAGTCATCAGGGCTGCCCGGAATACCACCCACCGGAATATCTCCAGGCGGCCTGTCTTCCTGCTTGGGCTGCACTGGCAGCATGGGCTGTTGGGGCATCGACATGGGCACTGGCATGCGTGCCACCAACACCGCCACGACTTCCTTGTCAGACATGGGTCTCTTGGACCTAGCCCGTATGTCGTCAACCTCTTTCTGAGTGACACCCCACCTGCGGTTCATCATCTCACTAAGAGGTGTGTCCAGTTGCTTCTGGTACGCCTCGTCTCGGCGTTTCGCGCCTTCTGACCCCGGTGCATAATAGACCATGTTATTTACCCCCGCCCCATCCAGGAGGACTGTGACCCGTATGCGGCTTTGAGTGGTCTATGTTCGGGTGTGCCTGAACGTGCAAATGGCCTTTGGGAGTTCCGTCAGGATTCGTTTCGGGACTGCTGCCTAGACCCGGCATTGGTACAGGTTCTGGACCCGGCTCATCCATCGGACCATGCTCCGCAATGTTCTGCCTGATCCAGTTGAAGATCGTCACCGGCCCATTGAACATTCCGAATCCCGGTATGTCCGCTGACACCGGGTAGTCTCCGTCCGGAACGGGTGGCGGAGAACCCCATGAACCTGGAACGCCTCTAGTCTTGGGCTTGGGAGGCTCGCCTTGGTCAGGACCATCTCCCGGCTTCGGGAAGCCTGGGCCTGGCATTCCGGGTCCGCCGGGCATTCCACCACCACCGCCACCCATCATCATCAGCAGCATCTGAATCAGAGGGTTGCCGCCACCCATGCCGGGCTGAGGCTGATACCTGTTGGACAGACCGTCCAGAAATCTCTGCAAATCAGGGGAGATTCCCGGCATGCCCGGCGGGCCACCACCTATCCCCGGAAATCCACCACCGCCTGGGTCAATCGGGAATCCCGTGGGTTCTGGGACCGGCTGAGGTCCTGGACTAGGTGCAGGCTGGATAGCCCATGGCATGTCTGGCATACCCATCGCAGGCTGCTGCTGGACGGGGCTGAACGACTGCTGCTGGCCACCTACCTGCGGGCCGCCCTGAGCCACCTGCTGCTGGGGCTGCCACTGCTGTTGCTGCTGCTGAGGCTGGACCCACTGCTGCTGGGGCTGGCCCCATTGCTGCTGCTCAGGCTGACCCCATTGCTGCTGCTGGGGTTGACCCCACTGCTGCTGCTGGGGTTGCTGCTGTTGTTCGCCAAAGTAGGGCATTGGTTACCTAAATACACCGCTCGGCATCGGACCCCCATTGCCGTCGATCATCCTCCGGAGCGGACCACCTTGAGGCTGTCCCATACCGGCTGGCTGGGGATGCTGCACAGGAGGTGGGGCTTGGAATCCGCCGCCTGTACCTTGGGGTACGCCGCCACCCTGATTGAAGTTAGGGGGTGCCCACTGTTGCTGGGGCTGCTGCTGCTGACGCTGCTGACGCTGCTGGAATTCGTCATAACGTCTGTGACCGGGGTAAATAACTCCTCCACCTGGCCCCGGAACTCCTATCTGGTCCTGACTGTAATCAGGTGGTGGAGGGGGCGGTTGCTGAGGCATGGCTCCTGGATGACCAGGACCCATGGGCTGAAAAGGCTGCCCCTGTCCGGGAAACGGGTTTCGGGGATCGCCAGGAAAGCTGCCCGGCATACTGGGGCCGGGGGCAATTGGCGGCCCTACCGGAGGAGCCTGCGGGCGCGGCGCTATCGGGGACGAGTTTGGGTTGTTCATTGCCGGCTGGCCGGCAAACGGGCCACCGGGTCCGCCTGGTATGGCCGCAGGGACCCCACCGGGCTGAGATGGATCAGCCGGGACCTGTGGGAAACCCTGTCCGGGAAACTGTGGATACTGGCCAGCCCCCCAATCCGGGCCGGCAATCGGCATACCCCACTGACGATTCTGCAACATCTGCTGGGTTTGCTTCATGTTCTGTATGGCTCGATCCGTAATACCGGAGTCATGCGAAGGATAAGGTCCAAAGGGATTTTGGGGGTCGTGTATTGACTGCACGGGGGTGACAGGTACGCGAGGAGGGGGCTGCGGCAGGGGCCGAACAGGGTCCGTATAAACAGGTGAGGCCCCGTTGTTCTGCCCAGCCCCAGCGGGCATTGGATTACCCATGCCTGATGGCCTACCCCCTGTTTGGGGCGGCTGGCCCTGCTGCATTGGCGCACCCATCTGGAAATTCTGAGGCATCTCTTGTCTCCCTACACGATGTGTCGTGGCTTCTTGGGTGTTGGCCGGTTGTCCTTGCCGATCTTTCTCTGGCCGCCGTAGATGTCTCCTGTCGGGCCTTGCCCAATAACGATATCATCGTCAGGTTTAGGGCTAGGCGAACTAGGCCAACCTGGCCCTGGTTTTGGCTGGTTGGGGTCCAACGGAACCCCGGCGGTAGGTTTTTCCTTCCTAGGCTCCCACAGCTCTCCGTCCGCGTTTCTATATGACTGGCCAGCAGGCCCGTCCGCTGGAGGGGACCAGAAGTTGTCCACACTCACCCATCCCTGTCCACCAAAATCACCTTTGTGAAAGACCCATGACC
>Ga0114909_1001690_pt1 | contig 11711 bp, 7 predicted proteins | sample MalvireepMed_906_FD_87290 | JGI IMG/M metagenome (GOLD analysis project Ga0114909, IMG submission 87290) | Marine viral communities from the Global Malaspina Expedition - Malaspina viral metaG DeepMed_906 | ecosystem: Environmental > Aquatic > Marine > Oceanic | place: Mediterranean Sea...
CCTTGAGCGGAAGGATGGCCTGGTTTTTACGGTTTCGCCCCTGTTTCGCTGATCCACCCGCTGAGTCACCCTCCACGATGTATATTTCTGAAAGAGCTGGGTCTTTTTCCTGACAGTCAGCCAATTTGCCTGGCAATCCGGCCATGTCCAGAGCGCCCTTACGGCGTGTCATTTCTCTTGCCTTTCGAGCTGCCTCACGGGCCCTGGCAGCATCGATCATTTTCCCAACAATTTGTTTGGCTTCATTGGGGTTTTCGAGCAGAAAGTCAGTGAAATGGGAGACCATCTCCTGCTCTACTGCGGTTTTAACTTCAGATGAAACGAGTTTGTCTTTAGTTTGGGATGAAAACTTCGGGTCTGGTACTTTGACAGAGATAACAGCCGTAAGGCCTTCACGTGCGTCATCGCCCGTGGTCGTAACCTCTTTCCCTTTTTTGGCTGCGACTTCTTTGTCGATATAGGTTTTTAGTACGCGTGTCAGTGCACCGCGGAAGCCGGCCATGTGCGTACCGCCATCACGCTGAGGGATATTATTGGTGTAGGGAAAAATATTTTCCTGGTATGTGTCATTCCACTGTAGCGCTATCTCTACACTTATACCGTCTTCCGGCCGTTCTTTCTGGAAGTGAAATATCTTGTTGATGGGAGTCTTGTTGGTGTTCAGGTATTCAACAAATGCTCTCAGGCCACCATCGTACTTGTAGGTATCTTTTTTGCCACTACGCTCGTCAAAAAGGTTGATGGTTACGCCGGCATTCAAAAAAGCCAGCTCACGAAGTTTTTTGGCGAGAATATCGTAGTGGAATTCGATGTTCTTGAAGGTCGCAGCGGAAGGCTTAAAGAAAGTCTCAGTGCCAGTGATATTGGTGTCGCCTACAACCTTAAGCGGGGCCTGGGGTACACCGTGCACGTAGTACTGCTCATGAACTTTGCCGCCACGGCGGATTGTCAGCTTCAATTCTTCAGAGAGTGCATTAACAACCGAAACACCGACACCATGGAGTCCACCCGACACTTTGTAGCTATTGTCGTCAAACTTTCCGCCGGCATGCAGGACGGTCATGATCACCTCTGCTGCAGAAACCCCTTCAGAATGCATTTCAGTAGGAATACCACGCCCGTTGTCCGAGACACTAATTGCCTCACCGACATGTACTGTGACATTGATTGCATCACAGTGTCCTGCCAGTGCCTCATCGATGGAGTTGTCGACTAGCTCGAATACCATGTGGTGCAGGCCTGTACCATCCTCTGTATCACCGATATACATCCCTGGTCTTTTTCTTACGGCGTCCAGTCCCTTCAGGACTTTGATGCTGGACGAATCGTAGGTTGATTCCTTAGTCATTCTGTTCTCCGCGTTGGGGTTCAAGCCGGGTGTATTTTACCATGTTCCACGTGGAACTTCCCCGGCTCACTTGAGCATATTTGTCTAAAGTCCGGCAGATCAGCAGGATCAATAGCTGTAAGAAAGCACTGCGCGCCAGTAGCAGCAAGTAGACTTAAAACTTTTCTCTGATTTTCGCGGTCGAGTTCCGCAGCAAGGTCGTCAACGAGGTATATGCAATTGTCGCTCTGACGCAACTCATCGGTCGAGTGAGTTCGATAAAGCAGTCTACCAACCGCCAGCTTCAGACTGCAAACCATTAACTTTAACTGGCCCCGGCTAAAGACCTCCGAAACTTTACCTCGACCGGGCATAGTCAATGTAAAGTCTCCTCTATGCGGGCCAGACATCGTCATACCGTAGCGTATATCTCTGGCACGTGATACCGACATAGCCTCTAACAGCCCTATCTCGTCCTCCCAGCCTCGCTTGTAGTCGAAGTCTAGCTGGAACCCGGGCATCAGATTTTCGAGCGTTTCAAGCAACACTGGTCTCAAGGTTTCGAGGAACTCGTTTCGGCCAAAATGGATTGCTTCACCATGGCTGGCAGCTTCTTTCTCCCAGATTTCAATCTGCGATAAAAATTCCCTACCGTAGGGTCTGTCACCCGCTTCCTTGATTTGGCGAAGTAGGGCGTTCCGTTGCGTGACTGCCCGCCTATATGCCCGCCAGGAACTCAGAAAGGAATGTTCCACGTGGAACATAGCCCAATCAAGAAAACGCCTTCGCCCTTTGGCAGGGCCTTCTAGCAGAGCCAGACTATCCGTATTTATTACTTGCAAAGGCAAGAGCTCTGCTACGTGTTGCCAGTTTTTCTGGTTTTCACCAAAGGCACGCAACTCAGTCCTTCCTTGACGAGACTTTGTCAAACCAATCCCACCATGCTCAAAACCCGCAATATTGGAAAACACCAACAACTCAGATTCTTCCGTATTTACCAGTGGTGCGATCTTATGAGTACGAAAAGATCGGCCTACGCTCAGCACATGGATGCTCTCGAGAAGACTCGTTTTACCACTGCCGTTTTTACCGAAAATGAGATTAAAACCAGGGGAGGGGGACAGATCGACCGACACCAAATTCCTGAATCGGTCGACCTTATGGCGAACAATAATGGTCATGTCAGACCGGGGAAGGCGGATTAAAGACGCATTGGCATAACAACATACAGGGCATCAGACGCCGAAACAGCCTCAACCAGGGCACTGCTGTTTGAATCCGCCAAGGTAAACTTGACCTTGTCGCTATCAAGAACATTAAGGACGTCCAGGAGGTAACTCACGTTGAAACCTATCTCAAGCGTTTCACCCTGATACTCGATACCAACCGTATCCTCAGCTTCCTCCTGCTCTGGATTATTTGCCACCACCTTCAGCTCATCATTATTGAACTGAAGATGCACGCCACGATACTTCTCGTTAGACAGAATGGACGCGCGATTAAAAGCCTGCCTTAACTCTGAGCGATCCCCAAGAACAACTTTGTCGCCACCCTTGGGTAGGACACGCTGATAATCAGGGAACTTGCCGTCGACAAGCTTGGAGGTAAAGGTGAAGTCAGTAAGCTTTACTCTTACGTGACTGAGACCAAACATCAGAACCAATTGATCCTCTTCTGGCTCTGACAGCAATCGAGATAGTTCGAGCACACCTTTACGGGGCACAATAATCTGCTGTAGTTCTTCAACACCCGTCTCCACACCACTGGTGTGCATTGCGAGCCTGTGTCCATCGGTCGCAACCACTCTGAACCAGGATGGACCAACCTCAAACAGCATCCCGTTGAGATAGTACCGAACATCCTGTTGAGCCATTGCAAATGCACAGGAATCGATCAATGACTTTAACTCACTTCCCTGAAGGCGCACCTCAAAGGTACCGGGCTCATCACTGGTGACAGGAAAATCTGTAGCTGGCAGGGTGGCGAGCGTAAAGCGACTACGTCCGGCTTTAACAACAAATTTGTTGTCGTCCACAGAGAAACCTAACTCGGAATTATCCGGAAGCGACTTGCAGATATCGAGCAGCTTGCGACCCGGAACGGTAACTTCCCCGTCACTAGAACCGTCGTTAACACGAACCCTGCCGATCAACTCGACCTCAAGATCAGTACCGGTAATTTCAAGGACGCCGCTCTTCAAAGTAAGAAGTACATTCGCTAACACCGGAAGAGTATGGCGACGTTCGACCACGCCAGCTGCGAGCTGCAGTGGCTTCAGAATTGCTTCCCTGGTAATCGTAAATTGCATAGTCCTATCTCTGCTTCTACTGTGGGGGTTTCGACCATCAAACCACTATTATGTGGTCAGTGCTCTCAACAGGTTATTATAATCTTCTGCCAGATCCTGCGAACTACCACGCAAATTCTTCACTTGTTTGCACGCATGCAAAACAGTGGTGTGGTCTCGACCACCAAAGGCCTCACCAATCTCAGGCAAACTATGATTAGTCAGCTCTTTCGCCAGACTCATGGCAATCTGCCTGGGTCTGGCAACTGAACGGCTGCGTCGCTTGGAAAGCATGTCCGACATCTTGATCTTATAGTATTCCGCAACCGAACGCTGAATGTTATCAATAGAGACCAATTTATCATGCAGTGCAAACAGATCCCTTAGTGCCTCTCGGACCAGATCAAGATCAATCCTGCGATTCACAAAATTTGCGTGAATGATCACTTTCTTAAGAGCGCCTTCCAGCTCACGCACATGAGAGCGCAGTCTCTGAGCGATAAACATGGCAGCATCTCCAGGAAGCTCAACGTTACTCTGGGCTGCTTTATTTATCAGAATGGCGGCTCGGGTCTCAAGCTCGGGTGGCTCGACCGCCACACTCAAACCCCAACCAAAACGAGACTTCAACCTTTCCTCTAAGCCATTGATTTCTTTATGATATCTATCGCTAGTCAGAATAATCTGCTGTCCACCCTCCAATAGTGCATTGAAAGTGTGGAAAAACTCCTCCTGGGAACGCTCTTTGCCCGCAAAAAACTGAATGTCATCAATCAGCAATGCATCAACTGTTCGATAGTAGCGCTTGAACTCATTGATCGCATTCAACTGCAGTGCTGTAACCATCGTCGCAACAAAAGTCTCTGAATGCAGATACACCACTTTGGCATCTGGTTTGCGCGCTAAAAGATAATTTCCGATCGCGTGCATAAGGTGGGTTTTACCCAAACCTACACCACCGTATATAAAGAGGGGGTTGTAAGCGCCACCGGGATTCTCTGCTACCTGCAAGGCAGCCGCACGCGCGAGCTGGTTCGACTTACCCTCAATAAAATTCTCGAACGTGTTATCACGATTCAGGGAGCCCTTGTGACGAAGCTTACCCTCAATGATCTGCTCCATCCTGTGTGAGCCGCCAGCGCTTTTCCCGGGCCTGCGGTCACGTGGCGGAACCTGAATCCGACCATTACCAGTATTCTGGTTACCAAAGCCTGTAGGACTGCCCTTCAGGGCATCTCCGTCCAACAGCGCTTTTGGAGACTCTACCTCAGGAAGTACCAGCTTTCTGGCTGTAGGGGACGAACGTGACAATGCTGTAGTTGTCACCACTCCACCTGAACCACCTACTGTAGATGATGCAGAATGTGAATGAGAAGAATGAGACTGAACTTGCTGTCTGCCGGCTCCCACTTCGACGCTCACGTCCAACGCTTCATTTCCGCCATGGCGTCTTACCAACTCACAAATGCGGGAATAGAACTTGTCTTTAACCCAATCCTGCACAAATCGATTAGGAGCAAAAAGCGTTAAGCCGTTAGGAGAACTTTCTGCTTGTAGAGGTCGGATCCAGGTGTTGAACTGCTGCGACGGTAACTCATCCCGGAGATTGTCAACGCATTGTTGCCAGGTTGCTTGTTGCACGACTTTCACTGCCCTGTAGTCTGTTATTGTAGAACTGCTGTCTGAATAGGATAGGAATTCTACCCTGCCAATACACAGTTATCCACACCTGAACACTTTAAATCACTATATTTCCATAAAGCTTTTATACTATATTTTTCAAACACTTAACATTCCATAATGTAAAATAAAGGCCACAACACAGAGAATAAAAAATAATGCTGGTGTACAGTTATGCACAGGATAAGCTGTGGATAAGTTGTGACTAAACAGGGTATAACAAACCTGAACTATAGTCGGGCAAAAAAGCACTGTTTTTGCAACAAGTTACTTGCAACGCCACATCAATCCCTATAAAATTCGCGCTCTTCGATTTACCGAACCAATTTACAGAATTACCTGGAAGACCATTATGAAAAGAACTTTTCAACCCAGCGTTTTGAAGCGTGCTCGCAGTCACGGTTTTCGTGCTCGCATGGCCACCCGCGGTGGTCGTCTGGTTATCAAGCGTCGTCGTGCACGAGGCCGCGCTAAACTGTCTGCCTGATGGTTCTGACCCGGGCCGCATGTGACCAGCAAAGGTTTTGGCAAACAACTGCGGCTTCTGACTGCGTCTGACTTCAAACAGGTATTTGATCAGGCGCAGTACAAAATCTCCTGCTCTCAATTTCTGATACTGGCCATAGATAATGGGCTTTCAGAACCCCGACTGGGCCAGGTGATTGCCAGAAAGAACATTCGACTGGCTGTTCAACGTAATCGAATCAAACGGTTGGTGCGCGAATCCTTTCGCCACCGTCAGCAATTGCTCAGCGGTCTGGATATCGTTATTCTGGCCAGACGCGGTCTGGATTCAACAGAGAATCCAGAGCTTTCAGAGCTGCTGGAGAAACTGTGGCAAGATCTTATCCGACGACGCAACCGCAAGGCCGCACGCTAACGGGTAATTCTTAATGCTGGCAAAGATCGCTATCAAATTGATCTCTGTTTATCAGTGCACTCTGAGTCTGCTGATAGGCAACCAATGCCGATTCTACCCCTCCTGCTCACACTACACCCAAGATGCCATTGTCACTCATGGTCTGGCTAAAGGGTGTATGATGGGCGCCAAACGAATTCTGCGTTGCCATCCCTGGCATCCGGGGGGCTATGACCCAGTCCCTGGCTGTCATCATCCAGCAGATAATTCCAACACCTCAACCAAATAAGTAGCTTTCGCACATGGATTACATTAAATACGCATTACTTGCCGGTCTGGCCGCTGTTTCCTACTTGTTGTTGCTGGAATGGCAACGTGATTACCCACCGATTGATTCGCGCCTCGAAACTACTGCAGTTGAATCAACACCAGCAAATTCGGAAGCAGGTAATGCTGTAGCACTGGAAGATGTACCGGATGTGCCTAGTAACAACAGTGATGATATCCCGGAAGTCAGTTCAGCCGTTGCCACTACAGACACTGTAAGCAGTCAAAGCAACGATCAGGACAGTCTTGTCACCGTGACAACCGATGTGTTGAACGTCACTATCAATCGTCGCGGCGGAGATATTGTTTTTGTTTCCCTGCCGGAACACGCGACTGAAATCGACCGTCCCGAAGACCCCTTTGTGCTACTGGAATCAAGCGGCAATCGCAATTACGTCGCTCAAAGTGGCCTGATTGGTACCAACGGTATCGATGGTGGAACCCAGCGTCCCCTCTATTCTGTTTCCAGCTCTGACTTTTCTCTCAGCCCGAACCAGGAAACTTTGCAGGTGGATTTGACGCTGACTGATGAGAACGGTGTCGAAGTAACAAAGCGCTTTACTTTTCGACGTGGCGACTACCTGATTGATATCGCCTACCTGATAGACAACCCAACGCAGGCTCCCTGGCGTGCGAACATGTTTGGTCAGATCAAGCGCGGCAATTATGAAGATCCAACTCAGGGCAGCGGCTTTGGTATGGCAAGCTATCTCGGTTTTGCCACCACAACCAGCGAAGATAACTACCTGAAGATTCCATTCGACGAGATCACAGGCAACCGCCCTGCATACGACATACAGGGCGGCTGGGTCGCCCTGAGTCAGCATTACTTTATCTCAGTGTTCGTCCCGCCACAGGACATGAGCAATACCTACTCGTTCCGACGCAATGCGCAGGGCGAGTTTATCGGCGGCTTCACCAGCCCGCAGTTTGAAGTGCCCGCCAATAGCAGTGGTACTCAACAGGTCCAATTCTACGCCGGCCCCAAAGATCAGTACCGACTTGGTGAAATCGCACCGTGGCTGGATCGCACCATCGACTACGGCTGGTTATGGTTTGTAGCGTCACCCATCTATTGGCTGCTGACACAGATCAATGACGTGATCGGCAACTATGGCTGGTCAATCCTTATCCTTACCCTGATCGTTAAAGCCGTGTTCTTCAAACTGTCGGCGACCAGTTATCGCTCCATGGCGAACATGCGTCGTGTCATGCCGAAAATGAACCAGTTAAAAGAGCGTTACGGTGATGACAAGATGAAGCTCCAGAAAGCTACCATGGAGCTCTACAAAAAAGAGAAGATCAACCCGTTCGGCGGCTGCCTTCCGATGCTCGTCCAGATGCCGGTGTTTATCGCTCTGTACTGGGTATTGCTGGAAGGTGTAGAGCTGCGTCATGCACCCTGGATCCTGTGGATTAATGACCTGTCCGTGATGGACCCTTATTTTGTGCTGCCACTGCTGATGGGTGCGTCGATGTATGTTCAATTTATGTTGAACCCGACACCTCAGGATCCTACCCAGGCCAAAATCATGAAGTTCATGCCAGTTGTCATGACTGTGTTCTTCCTGTGGTTCCCGGCAGGACTGGTACTGTACTGGCTTGCCAACAGCGTGCTCGGTATTGCCCAGCAGTGGTATATCACACGCAAGATTGATGCTGAGTACGCCGCCAAGGAAGCTGCGCGCAGCTGATCAATATGCTGAGCGCATCGGACACAGATACCATATGCGCAATCGCCACCCCGCCAGGACGCAGCGGGGTGGGTATTGTGCGGGTATCAGGTCCGGGCTGTCTGGCGATTGCAGCCAGGGTCCTAAAATTCTCTCCAACTCCGCGTCTCGCTCATTACTGTCCTTTTTACAACGTCGATGATTCTGTCCTGGATCAGGGCATAGCACTGTTTTTCCCTGGTCCCAATTCCTTCACAGGAGAAGACGTCCTGGAACTTCAGGGCCATGGCGGTTTTTATGTCCTCGATGCCTTACTGCAGACTTTGCTTCAGTCGGGCGCCCGCCTGGCACGACCGGGTGAGTTCACCGAGAGGGCGTTTCTGAACGACAAACTCGATCTTGCTCAGGCTGAAGCCATCGCCGATCTGATCGACTCCAGCTCTGCCGAAGCCGCTCGTAGCGCCATGCGAACCTTGCAGGGAGAGTTTTCCAGACTGATCGATTCGCTGGCCGACAAAATCGTTAACCTTCGTGTCTACCTTGAAGCCGCTATCGACTTTACCGATGAGGAAATCGATTTCCTGTCCGAAGGACGCATCGGAGAAAAGTTGTCAGAGGTCAACCTGCAACTCGATCAGATCATGGCACAGGCTCGTCAGGGCGCTTTGATCAGGGAGGGTATGGCGGTCGTCATCGTTGGCAAACCCAACGCAGGCAAATCGAGTCTGCTGAACGCTCTGGCTGGCAAAGACAGCGCCATTGTCACTGATATCGAAGGCACAACCCGAGACGTGTTGAGCGAACAGATCCATATTGATGGCATGCCGCTGCATATTACCGACACGGCTGGTCTTCGCGACAGCAATGATCCGGTAGAACAGGAGGGCATCAGGCGGGCCATGAAGGCTCTGGAGCAGGCTGACCGCGTTTTACTGATGGTCGACAGCAGCAGGGAAAACGTGGATAACAGCAACCTGTTTGATTACCTGAACAACACAATCCTTTCTCCCCTGTTGCCTGCTGTCGACAGCGCACGACTGACAATCATTCAGAATAAAGCTGACCTGACAGGGCTGGCAGCTGAACGAATCAATCCGGACGATGCACGACAGGCCACCATTATCCGCCTGGCAGCCAAGCAACGTCAGGGCATCGAACTGCTTCAACAACACCTTAAAGACTGTATGGGCTTCCAGGCAGCAGGAGAGGGTGGTTTTATCGCCAGACGTCGACATCTGGACGCCCTCAATAAAGCACAGCAATGCCTGCAACAGGCAATCTGGCAACTGGAACATCACGGGGCAGCAGAGTTGGTCGCCGAAGATTTGCGGCATGCCCACCAGCATCTGGGTGAAATCACGGGTGCGTTTACCACAGATGACCTGCTCGGCAAGATTTTTTCCAGCTTTTGCATAGGAAAATAATTGCTGTCAGTAAGGTGGCCGAAAACTGTGTATAACCTTAATATTTCTGTGAATAACTTTTTGATAAAAATTTCCTTTTTTTAAGCCTGTGGACAAACATCGCTTTAGCCAACAGCTTTACCACCTGGTGCAACCAGCTTGAACATAGCTTGTGAAGAGACTTATACAACTATCAGGTCTTTGTTTTATATAGATAATTTTTGGTTCTCAACAGAAATATCGCTAGCCATTAATAACAACAATATCAATTCTTTATTTATCTATTAACTAAATAGATTATTTTAGTAATCAGTATTGTGAATAATATTTGCTTGTGGATTATTTTCGCCGCTAGCCCTTTAAATTTGTATTTGAGCGCTTATACTTAGCGACCCTTTTCCGGTAACTGAAGACCTTATGGACTTTTCCAAACGCTATGATGTGATCGTGGTAGGTGGCGGACATGCTGGCACCGAGGCAGCCCTGGCGGCAGCCCGTTCCGGCGCGCAAACCCTGTTGCTGACACACAACATCGAAACGCTGGGCCAGATGTCCTGTAATCCCGCCATCGGCGGTATTGGCAAGAGCCACCTTGTGCGTGAAATCGACGCGCTGGGTGGAGCGATGGCGCGCGCTACAGACCGGGCAGGTATCCAGTTTCGGGTACTCAACAGCAGTAAAGGACCCGCTGTGCGGGCCACTCGGGCGCAGGCTGATCGCGTGTTGTACAAGGCCGCTATCCGAAGCATGCTTGAGCAGCAGGAAAATCTGGATATTTTTCAACAGGCTGCCGACGACCTGATCATCAACGGTGAGCAGGTTGAGGGCGTGATTACGCAGATGGGCGTGCGTTTTCATGCGCCAACGGTGGTACTGACAACAGGCACATTTCTGGGCGGTAAAATACATATTGGCCTGGAAAATTCTGCTGGAGGTCGAGCCGGGGATCCGCCTTCGATCAGACTGGCTGACCGTTTACGGGAGTTACCATTCAATGTGGGGCGGTTGAAAACTGGAACGCCACCACGAATCGATGCCCGTTCAGTTGATTTCTCCGTCATGCAGGCTCAGCCAGGTGATACGCCACTACCGGTCATGTCCTTCATGGGCTCAGTAGAAGATCACCCGCAACAGATCAACTGCTACATCACGGCTACCAATGAGCAATGTCATGACATTATCCGCAGTGGCCTTGATCGTTCCCCGATGTATACCGGCGTTATTGAAGGGCTGGGCCCGCGCTACTGCCCGTCCATTGAAGACAAAGTCATGCGTTTTGCCGACAAAACCTCTCACCAGATTTTTGTCGAACCGGAAGGACTGACCACCAACGAACTGTATCCCAATGGCATTTCCACCAGCCTGCCATTTGATGTGCAGCTGCGAATGGTGCGTCAGATCAAGGGTTTCGAGAACGCACATATAACGCGACCCGGTTACGCTATCGAGTACGACTTCTTTGACCCGCGTGATCTTAACTATTCGCTGGAAACAAAATTTATCAAAGGCCTGTACTTCGCAGGCCAGATCAATGGCACAACAGGTTACGAAGAAGCTGGCGCGCAGGGTCTGCTGGCCGGCATCAATGCCGCCAGAGCAGCGCGAGGGATGGAAAGCTGGTGTCCACGGCGCGACCAGGCCTACATTGGTGTGCTGGTAGATGACCTGATCAGCCTGGGAACCAATGAACCATATCGCATGTTTACCAGCCGCGCTGAGTATCGGCTGATGCTGCGTGAAGACAATGCTGACCTTCGCCTGACGGAAGCCGGACGCGAGATGGGGCTGATCGACGATCAGCGCTGGGAAGCCTTCTGCCGCAAACAGGAGGGGATCCGGGATGAGCTGGCGCGACTGAAGTCCACCTGGATTCAACCGGGTACTGACAAGGCGCAGGCAGTTGATCCGCTGCTGGAGAAACCGATCGCCCGTGAATTCAGTCTTTCAGACCTGCTGGCGCGTCCCGATGTCACTTACCGGGGGCTGGCCGATGTGCTGGCTGAAACCAGTGCGGCCATGCCGGATCTTGATCCTCATGTTGCTGAGCAGGTTGAAATTCAGCTTAAGTACCAGGGCTACATAAACCGTCAGCAGGGCGAGATTGAAAAACTCAAGCGCCAGGAGAATACTCCGCTGCCAGCAGATCTGGACTACC